>ENA-OZHC01000174-OZHC01000174.1-human-gut-metagenome-genome-assembly--contig:-NODE-174-length-27366-cov-12.229688_pt1 | contig 27366 bp, 22 predicted proteins | sample MGYA00244043_ERZ653680 | MGnify/ENA primary metagenome ERZ653680 (study PRJEB26926, sample SAMN06165323) | human gut metagenome | biome: ENVO:00009003; feature: ENVO:2100002; material: ENVO:00002003...
ACGAAATTCCGGTAGCAAGCTGGATGTACTGATTCTTGCCATTCCAGCCTTTGCGAGCAACTTTGAGGCCCCGCTTTAGATATTTAATTGCGTCCCCAAATCCAAATAAGGCCTCTCCGCCCAAAGCAGGTGTGTTTGCTTCATCTGCAATTACAAATTCATCTGATGCCATATTCTCAAACGTGTATTTTGGGCGTTTTGTTTTCAGCAAATTAATGGTTTCTCCATCTTTTGTGTGCATCATGATCGTATCGTTTTCCCACGCCCAATATCCACCCCAAGATGGTAATTTTACTTTTTGCCCTTGCATCATACATTCCAATGCTTTTCTAAATTCCACAACGTTAACCTCCAATATTTTTATCTAACCTCCGCCACTCGACGGAGGGCCTTTACGTTTAGACCAGCTGTGATAGTAGCCACGTCACAAACGAGATAATTGCAATCGGGATCGATACCAGCATACTTAATCCTCCTCCCTCAGCTCATCGATGCGGTGATGCGCCGATTTTACGCTCTGCTCAACAGCAGTCATCCGCTCTATGAGGTTATTGTGCTTGTTCACCTTAGCCTCCAACTGCTCCAGGCGGTAAGTCGTTAGGCGGTTTGACGCGAGGATGCCAATCAATGATCCGAGCACGGTGCCAGCCGCCGAAAGCAACGCTACCATAACTTCTGGTTCCATCGCTCCACCACCCTTACACGCGCGTCAGGGAGGATACCGCCACCCAGGAGGTAATCTCCTTGAGCAGCGCCTCCCGGATGCCTTTATTGACTTGGATTTTGCTGACCGTATGTTTTTTGGGGGCCAGCTGAGCGGCAGGCACCTTATTGCCCCGCGCGGAGGTCAAGCCGCCATATACCGCTCCCTTGTTGATCGTGACCGTGCAGCCAACCTCCACGGGCTTGGCCGCTGTGGGTGCACCGACTGCCGCCTCATCAACCCAGCCATATACGCCCTTGCCATCCTCGCTGATACAGTGGAAGGGATGCTTTGCGCCCGGTGCGGTTGCTGTCACCTTGCATTTGCTCGCGCCGCGCGTACTGGTTGCTGCCGTTGCCGTGGATGAGGCATATACCTTCCCGCCCGCAAAGTGGACGATATCGCCTTTCTCGATTTTGCCGCCCGTGGAGGGCTTTGTGGGGGAGGGGGTTACCAGTGCTTCATATTCCTTTTTTACGGCGGCAATAAAATTATTCCATCCGTTTTTCCGGGCGCGGATGATATGGGGGCAGTTCTTACCATTCCAATCATGATGCTGCTTGATGTTAGATGTAGGGATACCGTACTTTTTCATCAGGTAGGCCGCAAGCTGCTGCGCATTCTTTTCGGCGGTTGTTCGGTTGCTTTCCGGGTTCTCGCAGATTTCAATTGCAATAGACCGCCGATTCCCTGTGCCACTTCCACCATCACCCGCATGCCATGCGTTTTCGGTTAAGGGTAAGAGTTGATAGATGTTTTTATCATCGACTACAAAATGATATCCAACCTCATTCACGCCGCGCCCCGCATAGATCGCGTGATTTTTTGCCCCGGCTCCTTTGCTGGCGTTGCCCGTATCGTGGATTGTGATGTACTTTGGCGACATCGGATGCGCCGGTCGGTTTTTGTTTCCCTTTGGGATGTACTGCTCTGTGATTTTTAGCATGTTGATCGCTCCTTAGTTTGAAATATTTCTATCCGCCTCAAAGTAGATATTGATCAATTGCGACGGCAGATAGTGCAAAATCGTCCCCGCGCCGTTTGTATCATCCCGGGTGCAGAGATAAACCGCATCGCCCTCTGTGTAATACAGCCCCTTGTAATACCGCATTCCGGCAGCCGCTGTGATCGGATCTTCCAGCGTGCCTGTCTGCTCCGGGCGAACCACCTCCCAATGCGCTGCCGTTACGTCCGGCTTCCATGTGGGATTTGCAGTAATTGCGTTATAGCAGCGGTAGAGCGTCCCTTCAAACCGGCATCTATCTCCAGCCTGATAGTCTCGGTCTCCGCGCCATATGGGGAATAAGTCTATGCTATGTAACGCATCGGCGTCCGGTAAATTAGCTGCCGCCGCTTCAATTTTCACTCGGAATGTGCGTGCTTCCTCGATGGTACTTATCATGCTTCGCCTCCTGTAATAATGTTTAAAATGGCTTGCGGGGTGGCCGGTCGTTCTGCTGCTTTCCAAGTTTGAGTAATTGCGGTTTCCGACTCCGCCCATTCGCTCACATAATACGCTTCATCATCCTCCGGATAGGTCGTAAAGATAACCGGCTTGTAGCCATATCTTGCAAGAACATCCGGATCATTTGAGAAAATATCTCCTTCGTCCGTTCGAATCGGAGACGGGGATATGCACAAAACCCCCTCTATCAATTTGGCAAAGCATTTCATAAAATCGCCTCCTCCATATAATCAAGGGTTACCTTATGGGTATAATATGTGATGGTTGCGTCCGGTACGATCTTCATCGATATCGTCATACTGTATTGCCCGGCGTTGGGTATATAAAGTCCAGGTATAATGGTTGTGTGGCGATTTACATTGCCTATTTGGTCATCGTGTATCGTTGCGGTCGACGCCTCTGATCCGTCTGGAAAGTATAATGTCACTGTGACTTCACGCGAGCACCCAGCTAAATTCACAGTGCCTGTGGCGTCCATCGTCGCGCGGTAATATCCTTTCGGCAGATTAATGAACGGCTCAGCGTCCTTGCAGATAATTCGGCATGCATTACTAGTGGGCGTTGCTGCTCCAAGTTCCATAGCCGGTACATTCATCCACGTTGCGCCTAACAAAAGCTGAAAACTATACGCCTTTTCATTTATCAGGTCTGTGCCGAACGCATAGTCTCCCGTCGAATCGAATCGAATGTCCACCCTAGGCACAGGGGTTACATCCGTATTTTTACCCAACGTTGTTAGCAGCATCCTCCTTCTGTTCATCTTCACCCCACCTTTGCGGCGATCACAACGCCGTCTTTGATCGATAATTCCCATGTTTCGCTGTTTGCGAACGTGGGAGGCGTACCGATATATCGAGTAGATGACGGCAGGGTTATTGTGATGCTTTCCATAGCTGTCAGCTCCAGAGACAACCAGCATTCAAAATGGCCAGAGGGATAGGCCAGGGTCAGTGTTGACACCTCTGTATATCGATACTCCGTATTGTCGGCAAGGGTGACCGTGTCACCCGGCGAGCCCCAAGAGGTGATCTGCGCGGGGATGTCTTGTTTATTAGCGACAGTGGACGTAATATGAGATTCCATCGTGGCAATATCATCATCCGTCCAGTAGTCCGTTCCTCTGACTGGAGTATAGCCGTCCGCTCCGGCGGGGCCGGATGCGCCGTCTGCTCCATCCTGACCAGCGGGGCCTGTGTCGCCTTTCGGGCCCTGCGGCCCAGTCTCGCCCGAATCGCCCTTAGGTCCTTGGATACCTTGCTCTCCCCTTGGCCCGGCAGGGCCAATTAATCCTTGTGGGCCCGGTTCTCCCTTTTCCCCTTTGATACTGCCGATATTTTTCCATATGTTTGTCTCTGTGTCCCATAGATAAATCACATTTGACGCCTGTGTTCCTACGGCCCATGCATCGCCCGCCGCGCCGGTTGGATGGTCAGATTGCAGAGCTGCAAGATTGGCATATAAGCCGAGCACTGTAAAGCTCGTACCATTCTTTCCAGCAGGGCCTTGCGGGCCAACGTCCCCTTTGTCACCTTTGGGTCCTTGAATACCTTGTTCGCCTCTTGGCCCTTGAGGGCCAGGATCGCCCCTTGGCCCCTGCGGACCGGTTGCGCCAACGTCACCCTTATCCCCTTTATCACCCTTTAACCCCGGAACTCCTTGGTCACCCTTAGGGCCAATAGGGCCGATGTCTCCTTTGGGGCCTTGAGAGCCGGGCAATCCCTGCGGGCCGCGTTCGCCTGCTGGCCCCGCCGGTCCGGTTTCTCCCTGCGGGCCAGCAGGGCCTCTGGGGCCAATTGATCCGGTTTCCCCTTTTTCACCTTTGAATTCTCCAGCTGCAATACTGTCTTTTAACTCCTGCAAGGCGGTATCCGCAGAAGAAGCGAATTTCTGTGCTTTTCCCGCGCTGGTTTCCGCCGCGTCTTTTGCCTCTTCCGCGCTTTGGGCATAACCTGCAATCACAGCTTTGTCGGCCATAGCAATTTGCAGTGCAGTAAATTCATTGGTGGATTCTATTTCTGAATCGGAACAGATTGCCTCCTCTACCTCAATTAAAAAGCGTGGTGTGCCGAGTGTCTCACCGTTTGGCCCGCAGAGGGTAATCATACACTCTACACCGCCTGCTGCCGCGATGCTCTGCGACGTCACCTGATATTCCACGCCATGCTCTGTTACAACGCAATCATTAAAAATGATGCTTCCATCTGGTTTCCTTGCGCGAAACGTCGCAGAGGTGACGCCTTCTATATCGTAAGGAAATGCGCCTGAAAAAAGTTGGATAGCAATGCGTTGCGATTTTATGTCGCCCTGCCTCATGTGCAAATTTTTTTGTATACCATCCTTTTTGATATCCAACGTAAATTGATGCCTTATTTCCTGCAATTTGATCACCTCTCTATCTATTTCTGAGCATAACAAAAGTGGAGGAATTTCTCCCCCCACTTTTCCGGTAAAACGGTTTTCAGTTATCAATCCAATTTCTGAAATCTTTCATCGTGTAGAGTTTTCCAACCGGAGTGCGCAGTTCCATCAGTTGTTGCCGGATTTCCCGCATGCCCGCCGCATCTCTGGCCTCATAGCATTTTATGTACTGATTTTTGTATGCGCGGGTAATAGCAGATTTCACATTGCCCTTCTGCGCTCTCATCTCATCGCGCGATTTACATGCCTCCATCATAAGATCAATCCGTTCCTGAGCGGCTTGTGCGCCCTCCTCTTCCAGCGTGGAAGCAATCTCCGGAGCAGCGCCATTTGTCGCCGCCCGGTGGGCAATCGATTCCCCAATGGACGTGCCCTCCTCCTGGCTTTCGTCATTGGCATCCTGCTGCCAACCCTCCAGTTCGTATTCCGATACGGCGGCTTTTGCGGCGGATCCCGCGAATTCGAAAGCGTCTTTGACTGCCTTCACCTTCTGCGCATCGCTCATGCTCTCGTATTCCTCAGAGCTCATGATCTCGCTGATGGTGCTGTAAGCCGTCTGTCCGCGTATTTCGGAAAATTGGGTGTATTCGTCACCGGTGAAATTGATTTTCTCGCCGTCCACGGTGATAAACTTTGCCGCATACCCCGGTAGCACGCCGCTCTCCCCCGTCGCTTCATAGAGTCGCAGGAGCTCCTGCTCCATGTCGGATGTTCTGATCTCGGAGAACCATCCGGGCGAGAGGAAGTTTTCAAAAGCCCCTACCACAATGTTCTGCGTTTTATCCTCACGACCCCATTCGTCAATGTATGGTTGGTTCAGGTAGGACAGGCCGGGGATTTTGTTGAAGAGCTTTTGGTAGGTGCGTTGCATAGATTCTGGAATCCAACTATTTTTGTCGATGTATGTCCGTCTACGGGTGGGATCTACAGTACGCGCGATATGACCGGACAATGCAGGAATCGCTTGCATAAAGTAACTGGTTATAACTTCTTGAATCATAGCGGTCAATTTGTTGTCCGCAAAAGATACCGCATTGATCGTGTTGTTCAAACTGTCCAACATGGAGAGATTGAACATTGGCTCCATGATATTAGCAATAGCATCGATGACTGCACGGATTGGGGCATCTTCGTACTCCCCCTGAAGAGCAGCCATTAATTCCACGCCGATAAAGAAAGGGATTGCGGACGGGGCCATCCAGTCAATAGTGTAGGTGAAATCGCCGATACGAAGCGCGTACTCTTGCCGCCCTTGTAGTTTGGCAAATTTGTCCTCTTTGTCATCTCCGAAGCCCCCGGAAACCCAGCCTAAACCGCAAAGCAACGCTCCAAGAGCTGTAAGCCCTGTTCCAGTCAATCCGGATGCCAACCCATCAATATATTGGGATGCTGTAATTTCTCCCCGCTTGAGTTGCATACTTCCGCGGCTTAGAGTGTATAAAAGGCCAGCCGGGCTATACTCCACGCCGCGCTTTAAAACGTTGACCGGTGTTTTCTTGAAAGGCAAAATGCCTTCCACGATCACATTCAAAGCTTTGTTGGTGTTGGAAGCCCTCTGGATTGCGGATGCCACGGGCGAAGCGTCTCGGAAGGTCGCTCTTTGTGCCTCCTGAATGGCATAATTTCTCGCTCGCTCCAACTGCCCCTCCGTCATTTTGGAGAGGTCTGTCTTATTAGCCTGTAAATATTGGGCCAGCGCACTTTCATAATGGGCTTTTAAAAACCATCCATCCTCTATCTCCATGAACTCAAAGTTTTTCTTACGAAGCGTTTCCAGCCACCTTGTTTTAAAAATTGTCCGCTGATCACGGATAACATCTGTAGGATTCATTTTTCCGCCGGATTTGATGACATCCTGCATCTGATCAAAATCTTGTTTCGCAAACTCTTTGTATTCTTGCTTTACAGTAACAGCCTTTGTCCGCTCTCCGCTCTTGATCGAAGCAGCCTCAATCCCTGCACCGATCGCATCTTTCAAGCGCACTACCGGCGCAAACACCGCGTTCCCAAGGATATTTCTGATATGTGTCTTTGTGTTCCCAAGCATCGAAAGGTAGCGCCATGCATTCCATTTGTCAATCCATGTCGGCGGCAACTGATCGGCAACATCCTTGTAGATTTCCATTGCAGCTGCGTCCACTTCTTCGGGCGTCTTCGCGTTTACCAGATCTTCCGCAAGCTTCTCGTTGATCTTCACTTCGGTAAAAGCTTTCCCTTTGAACCGCCTAATCAGGTCTTTGTTGAGCGTGTCCGCCGTGCGCTGCACATAGACGAGCTGCCCGATTCCCGTCATCTTTTTCAGCATGGAGAGCGCCTGTACGTTCTGGCCCGCTCGCGTACCAAGCTCGGAGATCTCCGCCGTCAGGCGCACGACCTCTGATTTATCCCCGTTCTCGGCAGCGAGGCGCAGCAGGTATTCTCCCAGGGCGATATCGCTCTTTTGAGGCATACTGTCGCCGTCAACAATGGCATTCCACCGTCGCCAAGCCTTATCCACCCCGGATTTTAAAAGCTTCTTCGCCGTGTCCTGCGCCTGCTTGTCTGATATTGGGGTGTAGGACATGGCCTCTTTTACAATTTCCCCTTTCAAATCCTCCGCCATTTCGTCCGTAACAGCGTTTGATTCCATCACTGATCTGACAAACCGCCTTACCTTTTTTTCGTCGGAAGTCTTTTTAGGTACTTTGATTTCGCGGAAAGGCTTATACCCTGGTTTGATTGATCCCCATTTGGAAAGCAGCTCCGCGTATTCCGGCGTGTTTTCAGTGGGTTCTCTAAAACTGTATTTGGTAATTTTGTTTACAATATCTTCTCCTGTCACACCATTGTCCGGATCTGGGTCACCTTCATGGATGATGTCTTGATCCCATACAATTGCCCCATCTCTTGTTTTAATGCCCTGAAGGCCTTCCCAAAAATCACATTCTTCAAAAAACCATCGAACAAGTTCGGGGTTGTCCCAGGCTTCTGCGGATTCAACGATATCAGCAGGATCAAAATTTTCGGCTATCTCTGTTCCTGAAAATTGTTCCCAATAACTATCGTTATGTATCATACTGAAAGGCGACGCAAGAGACTTTTCCCATGCTTCTGCTATTTGGGATTTCAAATCTTCAACATCGACTAAATCCGTCAGAAATACGCCAAAAAGGTGATTCCCATATTGTTCTATGCGATAGGGATCATCTGAGAACATAGCATGTCCCCAATTGCTCATGGGATTGTCTGAGGGATATCTGCGATACGACAGATCATCCATATACACCCCTGTTCCTCCCATACTTCTTTTTAGAGAGTATTTAGTTCTTTCGGGCGTATCGTTATATTCCGATGATCCTTTCTCGATTTTTTTTAGTTCAGGTGACGTTCTTTTAGGTGATAATCCAGTGATGTTTGAAACGCTTCGCTGCCCCCCGTAAACTCCTTTTTCCCCTCCTCCGGGTTCTGTTCCAATTCTTCGTATAGACGGATCACTTCGCACATGAGGTTTGATTTCTGATTTTTCAGATGAGGCGGAAGGAACATCCCCTCGCTGTCCTCTCCTAACATTTCCGTGAGCATGATCTCGCACACCTGTTTCTTCGTCATGCATGTCAGCTCCTTTGCTTTGATTATATCGTTCTTCTCCGTCATCCTCAACAGTGCTGTCGATCTCTGCCAAATTTTTTACATACCGGTTAGCTTCTTCAAACCAATACTGCGAGCGTATACTGTTACTGGTAGAGGCCGCATTGTTGACATTTTCATCCGTGCGTGCTATTCTACCAATAGAGCCATAGTTGGTTATGGATAACGGCAATTGGAGCCTATTCTGAAGTAACCAGCGATTGGCTCTCTTTTTATCTGGCTCCACATACAGAATGCGGCTTCGATCAATCAGACTTTGCGCATTATCCTTTCCATATGCGCTTACAAGCTTCATGGAATCCATTTTAAATCCCTTCCCGCTCGTAGGGTAAAGCTCAATAATAGCGAGTACGGGCTTTCCGTTTTCCCCATAGACCTCTCCGAACATGGTAAGGCGGCTATCCTTTTGCAGCGACTGCATAATTAGCATTGGATGCTCAAGAACATATGGTACCTGCTTGATCACTCGGTCTGTCATTTCAGGATGCTTTTCTTTGATTTTTATGATCTTTGAACTATCCCATTCAATGTTGGTATCCTTTACCCCAATGCTTTTCAACGCCTCTGAGGTTGTGCCAACGTTAAAATGCATCCTGTGGTTTTTCTTATCCCACTGATCATATTGACGCTCAAAATTCGGATTCAGGGCATATTTTGCTTCCCGCCTTTCAATACGCTCCGCAGGAACCTCTTCCCCGCTCTCCGTTATGACGGGTTTCTGGTTTTCTCCTCCGGTTTCCACCTCCGCAAACTCTTCCGCCTGCGCACGGCTTTGCGCCGTCTCCTGGGAGGGCTTGCGCTTTTTATTTGTCCTCTTCTCCACCGCGTCGTAATTTTTCCGCGCCTGATCCGCCGCCTCAAAAAACATCTGCCGCAGTGCCGCCATTTGCTCCAGATCCATTCCCTCTGCGAACACATTTGCCGCTTTTGGCAGGCTGTGCCCGTGCAGATACTCGCTGATCTTTTCAATCAGCCGGTCAAACAGCTCCACAATCGTTTGGAGGATATTCTTCTGCTGCGTGGCGGTCTTTCCGGAATCCTCTTTCAGCCAATTCAAAAAGTCCTGCGCACCGGCTTCGTCCGCAAACAGGGCGCTCATGGCGTCGTTCGTCAGTTCTCCCATTGCTTCCCCGACGCTCTCTTCGCCAAGCTGCCCTTCGTACCGGTTCCGGTAATCCTCCACCATCGCGGCAAGTGTCTCAAAATTGCACACTTTGGCATACCAGCCGAGCATCGCTTCCTGAACGTCCAGCATTCCTTCCAAGTTATATTCCCGCACATATTCCGCCGTTTCGTGCACCAGCGTTGCAATCTGGTTGTCCGCGCTTTGGGAGAGGAGGATACGGGAAAGCCCGGCGTCAAATGCCCCGTTCGCATCTTTCTGAATCTGATTTCTCAGTTCTATGGTCATGCCCGTCTTTGCTGCTGTGCCCATATACAGCAGCTGCATCGCCTCATCCAGTTTTTTACCCGTTTTGTTGACGAATCGCCCGCTTCCGCGTGCCACAGGCTGCCGTTCCTGCTTTGCCTTAGCCTCTGCTGCGGCGCGATTCTCCCCGGCAAGGTAGAGGAAGGAGAGCATGGCTTTCCGCTCCCTGGGAATGCCCGCTACCCTCTGCATAGCTTTTACAAGGCTTGTTTTGCCCTGGTATCCCGCCTCATAGAGCACATTGAATGCGCGGGTATAGTTTTCAGGGCTGATGGATCCGTTGTAATTATTCACAAAAGCTCTGGCTTTCGCCGTCGGAAATTGCTTTGCCATGCTGTAAAGTATCTGATCTTCATTTTTATCAAATTGCAAATCACCCAACTTAGCGGTTCTTCCGTTGGAAAGCAGTACCTCCATGTCCCCGTCTGTGTTAGCAACATCCATTACAGCTACCTGCTCACCGGTATTACTCAGCTTGGCAAGATGCGTTGTAGCATAGCGTATTTCTATATCTTCTCCTGAAACCGCTTCCGATGTGTCGTGCTGACCTGATTCTCCGCGCCATGCCGTTCCATCCCGCTTGAAATATTCCCCAGTCGTGCGGTTTGATTCGCTTCTCGTTTGGGTTTCATGTGCTGAGGTGGCCACACGCGGCGCCGCTTGTCCCTCAATGGCGGTGCTTTGCACAGCCGTCTCCGAAGTCTCATTGTTCTGCTGCTCTTGTGCCCGCTCTCCGTCCACCTTTTGCGCGGCAAGTGCGCGGGTTCGCTCATCGGCCATTTTTGAGAGAACAATTGCGCCGTGCGGATCTTCATTGCTCGAAAACTTGCGGTAAGCATCTCGTACTTCCTGCTCGTTCGATGCGCCCTGGATTGCCTCCGAGGCCGCCCTGTCATATTGCGTTACAAACCGCCCAGCCGCCTTATTGCTTATCTTGTCCCTATTGACCATCTTAATTGCCGCCTGTCCGATTGGGCTGCTAGGATCAAATTGTAAGGCGTTTCGCAGTTGGGCGCCGTATTGACCGGACTGTAAGGCTTCGCTACCGATTTGGCGCACTTGGTGGTTATATCCTGCATAATTGGTGACGGAGCCTCCTGCACCAAAACCTATGCCGGATAATGCGCCGCCGAGCCCCGCTTCCGCAACCTGCCTTACTGCATCCCAAATTACCTGTCCTGTCGCTTCCGCCTTAGACATGCCCTGATTGATGTAAGATGTACGTTTCGAAGCTATACTGGATTTGTCTCCGTTGAGTAGAGTGTCAAATGTGAGGTTCGCAATCTCGGTTGCCGCCTCTTCCGAGCCTTCTACTCCCATCTGTTTGAGAACGTTTTTTCCCACCGCCTTTAATGTGCTGTTCATTTCCGGCTGCATGGCCTTTAAATTGCCAAGGCTCCAATCTTCAAATAGCCCTTCAAAAATGCCCGCTGCTGCTGCGGTAAGCAATGTTTTACCCGCCGAAACGCCCCGCTCAGAGACATCGATCAAACTGCTATTTGCAGCGTTAATGCCCTGTATGACACTTCCTATATGGCTAAAACCGCCAAGCGCGTTTGCGGTCAGCGAATCCGCCATAGACATTCCTGTACCATATAGCAGATTCGCCGCCCAGGCTGCCCCATCGCCGTATTTTTCCCGCGTTTTTTCAATGATATCCGTTGATGCTTTTTCTCGAATTGCATTCGTCGTGTAGGTTCCAAAAAACTCCGGGGCATTCGTATCAACGCCGAGATCTGTTCCGTATGCCGCATCATATACGGCATCCTTCATGGCTTTCGGAAAGCTATTTTGTGCCGTTAGAAGATTCAGGCCCACAGAGGCGGCGCTCATTAAAGCCGGATGATCCGCCGTCTTTTCTGTCAACGTCTTTTTAATATCTTCCGCCGCTTCTCCATTCTTGACGCGCTCATAATAGCGTATCAACTCGGTCACATCGTATCCTTTTTTGTTAAGGTCGGCATAAAGCTTGTTATATTCCTGCTGGATGTCGGTATTATACGGGTTTTGTGTTTGGAGTAATGGGTTTCCACCCTGTGGATTGGTTTGATTGTATATTGAAAAGGTTTGCAATTGGTTTTTGAGAGAATAGAGACGATCCAAACTGCTTTTATCTTCTTGGCTAAGTGCTTCGTAAGGGGATTTTTTATTTCCGGCGTCTTTCATCATTTTAAGCGCCCGCTCGCGGATTTCTCTCTGGTAATCCAGTGCATGATTTTGCATGCCAAGTTGCCGAGCATCATCAAAGCTGAGATTATTCTTCTGTAGCTCCGTCATAAGTGGCATACTGGCAGTTTGTGTGCCAGTATACTGTTTTTCCGTTGAAGGCATTGCGTTCATGCCGCTGCGTTCCGTTCGCACGCGCTGTGCGCCGATATCGCGCGCCTCCTCAAACGTTATTTCATCCTCATCTTCATCCTTACGGTTTAATATTAGGTTTTCACGCGGATCAAAGTAGTTTTTTATCTTTTTGAGGCTCATTGCTCTTTCTCCTTTATTTCAGTGGGGACATAAGCCCACTTTGGAAGTTGAGTTTTTTGTAGTAACGAACGCCGTTCTTTTCTGTATATGTAATTTTTCCCTGCGACAGTAACCGCTTCAATTCTACATCGCCGATTGGCCCGTACCCAAGCGCCAAAATACTGTTCTGGTCGTTCTTTATGGCCGTGCTGGATGGGGAAGATGCGGCGCTTTTTTTAGTCCCGGAATTTCCGCCTCCACCGGAAAGCGATTTGTATTCGCTGTAACATCCGTACTGGCGGGAAAGAGACTCGGCGCTTGCCGCATCAAGCCCAAATCCTGCAATCACCTTCGCAAGCTCTGCCGGCTCATATCCCATATCCTGCTCATAATAATCAAGCCTGTCCTCATATTTCGATAAATCAACCGACTTACTACCCCCTGAACTGCTGCTCCGAGCTGCTGCCGCTTTCTGCGCATTGAGCTGCGCGTAAGAAAGTGCGAGGCTTTTTGCGTCCTGCTCCTTTTGGTAGGCGAATTGCTTTTCCCACTGTTGCCGCGCTAGGTCGTCCTGTGCCTTTTGATAAGCCATCTGTTCCAGCCAGTTTGCCTGCTGCTGCTCATCGTTTTGTTTGCCATAGTAGTAAGAACGATCCTGCTGCCAGGCCGAAAGATCGTTGACGTATCTGTTGTATTCATCCGCTGACATGTCGTGATATTTGTTGTAGTAATAATTAAGGTCGGTGTAGTAGTCAGAAACCGTGTCGCGGTATTTGCCGTATTCGGATTCTTCCAGTCCCTGCAAAACGCCAAGTTGCTGGTACATGTCGTTCCCTTCATCCCTGTACCGGTTGTAGGCCGCGTTATAGAGTTCCGGAATCACATTGTTGATCTGCCCAAGATATGCCTGATAGGCTTGGTTCCCTGCTGTGGAGGCATAAGAATTCCCGTATCCCCCCGTGAGCGCTGCGGCGTTCGCCATTGTGTCCATCATAGCCATCTGGCCCTGTTGGGTATACTGATCCTTGTACTGCTGATATAGCGGGTCGGCATTCATGTCGTAAGAAAATTTTTCTCGGTTCGTGACTTTGTTTAGAAGGTCTTGAATCTGCTGTGCATAACTGCTCTGGTATTCACCTGGTTTTCCTTGTTCTTTTTGCGCTAGGCTTGCAGCCGCTTGCTTAAGCGCATCTGATTGCGTATAGGTCGGCTTACTGGATTCCAACTGCGCCACCTTTTTTTGCGTTGCAGTTTGCGTCGCCTTCGGCGCAGATGGTGCCTTGGGGGCTGTGGCGGCGGTTGTTTTAGGCGTTGCTGTCGTCTTTTTTGTGCTGCCGGAAGAGCCGGGAATTGTAAGGGTATTCCCGGCATAGATCAGGTTCGGATTTTTAATATTGTTGGCCTTTGCCAGGGCGGATACTGTGGTTCCATAACGTGAAGCGATGCCGCTGAGCGTATCGCCTTTTTTGACTTTATAAGTAGTGGCCATTTGTATTTCCTCCTTGCATGTTATGTGGTTGGATAAAAATGTGACCATCCTGTCCATCGAATGGGATCCCAGTTGTAATAAGTACGAATTGAAAAGCGGCTACTGTTATGGCACAAAACAATCTGTGATACCATCGGATCCGCTGACATGCTATATGGTACTACCGCAATAAACGCAGCCGATTGAAATGGCATATTTGTAATCGTGGTTGCACTGTCATTAGTTGGCACTGTATAGAATCCGGGCTTCCGAATCGCATCAAGGTTTCCGCTGGTTAAAACAGTTGGCTGCGCAATGTTCCAATTGGCTATCCCGTTGATGTAGATCGGCCACGCACTTTCTACGGCGTTATCCCGCTCGGAGGCCTTGCCAAACGCAACCCCTTTGCCGCCTTTTTTGAAATGCATGGTATAGGCAGCCGTAGGGATGGATGATCGCCAAATTGCTCCTGTAAAGTAATCTCCAATGGAAATTTCAACATCGTAGGAATATTCCGTCGATAAACCAGAAACAATCACATAGCTTCCGCTGGATATGTTCGTGTATCCTGACCAAGCGCTATCAGTAGGCTTTTTGTAACGGACGCGCAGAGTATATCCATTCTTTCCGTTGCAGCTCGCATATTTAGCTGTTGCTGCCGCGCGAAAGTAGGTGCCGTTGGAATCGGCCGTGCCCGCACTGTTGCAGCGATATACGGATGCACCTGACACATATGGGGCAAAATAATCGATAACGGTAATCGACGCTGTTTTTGTCGTGGTGCGCCCACGGGAATCTGATACCTTCGCTGTGAAGGTAACCGTCCCGGCAGAGTTCAAAAATCCAGTTGTCATGCTTGTTCCTGTTGTACTGCTCCCGCCGCCGCTGATGCTATATGATTTTATTGTGCTACTGTAGCTACCAGCCGCGCCGCTGATCGTCGCCGTCGCTTTGCTTTTGCCTTTTAAATAGATACCCCATGATGCCGGAACTGCCCCATCCACACGGCTGACGCCGAAATTAAAGGAGGGCACCACAGATGCCGGTACCGTGATAGTAAAGGTTTTGGATACTGCGCTGCCGATATTGGCAGATCCGTTCTTTGTTTGCACTTTTACTGTCGCTGTCCCGCTCGTGGAATTTGGAATTGCATTAATCCAGTTCATGGGAATCGAGAAGGAAGCGCTCGTTCCAATCCCTGTTTGCTTATAGGAGTAACCTCCCATAGACCAAGTTACTTCGTGCGTGAAGGAACTGCTTGCCCTGGAAATGTTCACGGTGGCAGTTCCACCCGCCGCTACAGATGAAGTGACGGAGGCAATCGAGGAAGCGCGAGGGATAGACACAAGCGACCATGATTTTGAAATGCTTCCCCCGGAGCATCCGCCTGCCGGCGCCATAGTAAAACTGCCGGAGATTGCAACCGTTTTACTGCCGTCACTGTTATGGGCGATATCCCCTGTCCATGTTGCAAGCGTGACAACCTTTCCATTTCGCATATCGATTGCGAGGTTCCTATTTACTCGCTGCACACCGTTTACACTAAGTTTTGCGTTATTTTTAGAGGCTGTCAGGCTATATGCCCCGCTTGAGGATCCATCCGGCCTGTAACAGGTAAGCGTCACTGTAACATTTGACGTATTGGCGGCAACGTTCCTTTTATGTTGTGTGCATTGCAACCTTAGTGTGTATTTTGAACCGTATGTACCGGAGCATGTCGTAGTCCAAGTTTCTGCTGCGGCCATTATCCCGCCCTCCATTTCAGCCCTAATCCCGTAGGCGCCGTAATAAACTCAAAGTATCCCCCGTTCGCCGCGTTGCCTATGGCCAGTCTGTCCATAATTTCTGCTTGGCTGATATACAGTTTGTTGTATTGGATATATGCTACCTCCACGCCGTTTGCCAAGAAGGACATCTTTTCGTTCGTAATGCGCACCGCATATGGTAATGTTTCATCGTTTTCTGTTTTACCGATCTCAATGCCAACTTCGGAAAAACGGATATAGGTTGACATGCTGTATTTGTACTCATCCAACCTATCCTGCGCATTCTGGTCAACCGTCTGCACCTCTGCTTTGGTGGCAAAGTTCATTTGAATATCCGTTGCCGTCTGCGTCAGTGTACTTACAACATATTCCAGCAGAGTTTTTGTTACTTCCTGTGTGACAGTATTCCCATCCTCATCCACGATGGTTTCCTCATAGGTGTAGGTGGTCGCCGCGGTCAACCGTTCGGCGAGGGATTGTAACATTTGATCTGTCTGTGCAAACTGCGTATTGTAATCCAGCGCGATTTCCACCGCGTTCGAGATGATTTCGGCCCGCAATTTTTCAAAATACTCCCGCTGCGTCTGTGTGAGTTCCACAATTTTCGCAGCTGCGTTGGCCCCATCCTCAAACTGAACGCGAGTGGACGGCGTGAAGTTATCCGTATCAAGGTTATTCAGCACATATTGCAGTTGCTCGTTCATCTGGTAGATATAGTTGATCATCTGCCTCTGTTCCATCGATAACTGCCCGGTTGCAGCCGGGATAGTAAGGTTATATAACGCCATCAAATTTCACTCCCTTGCTCGGTGATTTTAGAGATGGAATACAACTTAAAATCCCCCACGCCGGAAAATCGCAGGCGCAGATGCCCGCACCTGCGTACCGTGAAGGGGAGTGTAAAAATTCTGTTTGCCGCCGCCCGCAGGGATGCAACCGTTTTCCATCCACTGCTAGAATCATACTGGATTGCCACCTTGAACTGCGCTCCTTGGGTTATCGATAACCTCAGCTGAATTTTGGAGATATATTTAAAATCCGGCGTATCAATGCCAATATCTCCGGTCTCTGCATACCATGCAACCGGGCTCTCCAGCTTATTCGGATTAGGCTCTGCGTTATCCAGAACAGAGGTTGTCCCGTTAACGGTGCATAAACGGTTATTTCCGTCCACAAAATATAACTCCTCCGCATAGCGTGCAAACCATTTGACCTGCGTGCCGTCCTCCCGATGCCACATGCCTTTGCCTGTATCGAGCGCAAAAAGGCTGTATTTACCGCTTGCATCACACATGGAGATGTAATATTTATCCCCGATTGCCCCGGCCACAGCACCCGAATAGCGCACACTTCCGAGCGCCTGAGAAACGCTTACTGGCATCCCTCCGTCATAGGCGCACACACTGTCGCGGGATTTGTAGTAGAGCACCTCATTGACCGCCACCAGGCTTTTTTCGCTGCCCTGCTGCACGCCTCTGCATTGCACGTCCTTTACTTGAAAATTAGAAGGAACGGAGCCGTAGATCTTGTGAATTATGTCCTCTTTGAAGAACAACACATACCCCAGATGCGAGCATGCACCTGTAAAAAAACCGTCCGTGCCGATGGTAGCAGCGTAGCTGTCCGAGCCAACGCCCATATAGCAACGCCAGTTGGTAGGATCGCCCAGCTTGCAGGCATAGATTTCGTGCCCGTCCTGCGAGCATCCCCACACACGGTTCTCACATTCAGTCACAAACGCCATATCCGGTATCTTTCGTTCCAGCGTCACAGCCCCATCCGCTGGCTTTTGTAGAGTTGTTTCGTCTATAATCCCTGTCACTGTGATGGAATCATCTGTACGCTCCCATATCACCATATCCGTGTTAAACTGCGTGTCTTTGCATCCGCTGAGGGTTACGCCATCATATTGCTTGAAATTTTTTCCGATACCAGTGGAAGTAATTTTCACATATGTGGTTGGAACCTGTACCCACATGCCGGATTGCGTGGAGAATTGTTTGAGTACGTGCGGCTTATCCGAGGTATCAATCCAGTAATCCTTGTTCTTTGGCTCATCCGGCGGTTCCGTTCCTGAAGCCACGTTTCCCAGCGTTTCGCCGTCACGGCGCGTCAGCGTGAAGGAAACATCCGTCACGGTCGTGAATTTTGCCCCAAGGGAGCCAAACTCACCAGTCGATGTATTGTAATACTTTTTATCAGGGAAAATGAGGATATATGCCCCCATCGAGACAATCTGTTTATCGTGCGTGTTAACTTGCCCTACATCCAGACCTTTGTAATAAAAGCGATCGCCATCCACCCAGCAAAGATTGTTTTTGCACACCAGCGCATGCGGCTCTTGGAAAGTCTGGATGATCCCCCGCCGACCGCGCGGGGAAAGTGTGGGGTAGGCCGCCGCCGTCAGGTTCTGCATGTCGTAAAACTCCGCGGCGTTCAGGCTCTGCGTGTGGTTGTAGCCCTGGAATTCTGTCAGCATATCTCGGGTTGCGGCAATATCTCCTATCTGTGGGTAAAGCATTGTATCCCCCCTATATCGTTCCGATGCTGTTTCGCTGTAGCGGTAGATGCGTCCTGTTGTACCAGTCAGTAAAAGTTTGGTACGATGCATTAAAAACAATTGAACTGTTGTTGTATCTGGCTGTTTCCGCATTGTGCAAGTCAATTTGGCAGGCTAAATAATGCACATAAAGCTCGCTGTAAGGCTCCGGTGCGATCAACTGCACGCCCTGGCCAAGCTGCTCCTCGCTGTATCCGCCAAACTGCCGTTCCCCGCCACCCTCGTGCGTATCAATCACCTCGCGCTGGATCGTGCCGTCGATCCGCGACAGCCAGCGCACCTTGATATCCTCCGGGTAGGCGTTCGGCTTTAGTGCGTCAATCTCTTTGATTGCTTCATCTATGGTCAATTAGGACACCTCCTGATTAAAAAAAGGGGAGACGAAAACCCGCCTCCCCCTCACCGGCGCCAATTTAGCCGGCATTGGCTTCTATGAATGCATCCGCAATTTCCGCCTGTTCCTCGCTGTGCTGGATGATTTCAGCCACCGGCCTCGGCACCTCCACAAACTTTCCGCGCTGGATTAAGTACCTCCGGCCGTTCAGCCCGACGAACAGCGAATCATTCCACTTATCTACCGGATCCTTCGGGATTTTGATGGTCACCATTTCCTGCATGGGATCCTTAATTTCCGGCTCCTGCGTCTCCTGTACATCTTCGGCCTGCGTAACCGCTTCGGGCTCCTGTGCCTGTGTTGCTGCCTTTGCCATGCGTATCCCTCCTTAGTTTGCTTCTGCTTCCTTGCTGTAGGAGGAGCAGGATTCAATGCGCACCATGTACTCCTCCACCAGCCGTTTTGCCGTTTTAATACCCTTCCAGCCCACCGAGCTGCGCTGGTTGAGAGGGTCGGCGCCATAACCAAGCTGCTTGACAATGTGCTGCAATCCGCCGCCCTCAATCTCTGTCACGCCATAGGCGTCTGCGCCAAGCACCAACGTTGCGAACACCGCCAGTCCGCTTGGGCATCCGTCTCCCGTCCAGATTTTTGCCTCCGTGGTCTCTACAAAGCGGACGCCGCCAAGCTTCCCGATCTCTCCGTTGAAAATTTTATCTGCGTTGCTGTATTTGTTGATGTCTACCCATGCTTCCCCGGCGCCCATCATGATATCGTAGGCGACAAACGGATGCACAATTGCAACATAGCTTCCGTCGATCTTCTGCGCGTTCATGCTTTTCAGAAGCGCTGCCGCACGGAAAATCAGGTCAACTGTCACTTTGCAGGTGGCGTCCAGCGTCGCGCGGGTGGTCACGGGCGTCCCGTCTCCCTTCGGCGCATACATCACGTTCGTGCCGCCGCAGAGTTCGTTGCGTACAACCGTGTCCATTGTCGCGCCAGCCTGTGCGGCCAGCTTTTTGGTTGCTTCTACGACCGTGTTATCAATCGCAGTCAGCTGTAAAATATCCGACTGTTCGATGTAATCACCATATTGGCTAACCGTTGCAGTCATCGCAGAAACGTTAAGCTTGTTGCCTGCGGGCGTTACTCCTTCCGTGATTGGCGTCAGAGCCTTGGGCAAGGCTGAAAACTTCCGAAATTCGATGGTTTTACCCCCGTTTTTCGGAATCGGCCGTTTCTGGCCGAACTGGTCATGCACCAGTGCAGGCTCCGCCAGTGTAATCAGCGTTTTATCATAAAAGGTTTTCATTTCCGGCGACAGGTCGTTGCCGGATCCGTTAAGTAACGTCGTTTGCGTGGCGAACAGCTGCAAATCCAACTGTGTTTGCGCCACCGCCACGCCCTTAGCAAAGAGCTGTAGATCCAATTTGAACTTGGTTTTCATATGTTTCTTCCTCCTGTGTGTTTGGCGCGGAGGAAGATCAGAAGGATATCTTTTCTCCCTTCTCCACGCGCCTTAAAATTTCATAAATATCGTCTTTTTGGAGCTTGTTGACGTCCGTCACTTGCCGAGACGCACCCTGCGCACCCGCCCCGTTCTCTGTCGGACGTTTCGCGCGGGATTGGACGCTGTTTGTTACCTTCTCCGCCGCCTTCTGCGCAGCGTATTGCATTGCGCCGCCGAGGATATCATCCTTGTGGACTACCTCATACGCTGTGCGCACGGCCACGCCGCTCTGTAGCAGGTCTGTAAAGGTCTTGTTGCGGGATTCCGCCTCGAAGTCAAAAGAGGGGTAGATCTGTTTGGCTTCTTCTGCCTCTCTCAGCCAACCTGCATAAACCTGGTTGGCGTGCTCTACCCGCTCGCGTTCCTCCTGGGCACGGCGAAACGCATCGTTCTCCCGCTCGAGCTTTTTCATCTCCTTCATTTGCTCAACGGTCAGGCCACGGCGCTCCGCTTCCGCCTCGTAGTAGGCGTCATCCTCCTCCACGGCGCGTGACAGCGCATCCATATCGGAGGCATCCACCCCATAGCGTCCAGAGAGCAGCTGCAATACAGGCTGTAGCTTCCCAAGCTGCTCCTGCATTGTTTTGAAGTCCCGGAACCGTCCGTCAATAATGCCCTGCACCCGCGTATCAAACGCATCCTTATAATCGCCCTTGATCATCCGCTCGAATTCAGCGGATTTATCTGTGGGCTTTTCCCCTTTGGCAGCGGCGTCCTGCCCCTCCTCTGACCCATTCCCATTGTCCTCCGGCGAACCAGTATCCGGTTCTGCGCGCTTGCCATACTGTACGTGGGAAAGGTCGCTTTTCCGCCCGTGTTTTGCCTGTCCGGCGTCGGCAGGCTGTGCCTCATGGTCTCCGCCCGCAGCCGCTGTGCCTGCGTCTCCGGCATCTCCGTCGAATAACTGTAAGTTCAGCGGCCATTTTGTGTATTGCATGTTGTTCCCTCCATCGTCTTTTCCGAAGTGTCAGGCTTTCGCCTATGCCTTTATTGTAAAAAGGATTAAAAAATTTCGCCCCCCACTTTTGCCGTGAAAAGCGAAAGATTTTAAAAAATTTTTTAAGTCTGAAAGCCGCTTTCATCCAGACGGACGTAATCCGGGTAATTGTCAGCCAGCAAACGGTATCCGTTCAGAATGGTTTGAAATTCCCGGGCAATCTCGCTTTCCCATTTGGAGGCAGGCTCCGCTATCACTTCGGCCTTTCCTCCTCCCATCGTAACCTGCAAATCCAGCAGTTTCCCCGCTTCCTGATCCAAACCTGCGCTGTATGCCAGCGTGGCGCACAGTATGGAGAGGGAGGCGCACACAATATCTGCGCCCTTCGGCCCATACCCAGCGTGGCCTGCGGAGGAAAAGCAAAATTTTTTGCTTCCGTTCCTCTCCTGGAGATGAAATGAAACGTTCGTCATGGCTTGCCTCCTCACTGCGGGTTTGCTGCCTGCGCTGTGCGCTGTCGTGCCTGGTTGGTCACGCCGCTCTCAGGCAATTCCCCGCCCAGCGCGTTCACCTGTATCTGCCCATCTCCGGCATCTCCTGTGGCTGGCTGCCCTTGCATCCCCATTTGCTCCGCTGCAATGCCTTCTGTGATCGTGGTGCCGTTTTGAGCGTCGATAATCTGCGCCATTTGCAACATCTGCGCCTGCAACTGCTGCACCATTTGTAACAGCGTCTGGTTTTGCGATACCTTCTGTACCACCTTATCCTTGCCCTCGAAATCCATCATATCAAGGCATATCAGCGCCTGATCGGCGATTTCTGGGTTAAACATCCCCGCACCGTACAGTTCCTTTGCCAGCTCGTTTTGCGATATCTTGCTGAACGGGCTCTTTTTCTGCGCCGCAACCCGGATATCGAATACAGGCACCCGCTCCCCGAGGTCGATCCCAAAATCCTGCCCCTGCACCTGCGGCCGTATCGCAGTGTTATCGAATACTTCAAATTGCTGCTCTCCGCCCTCCCCAGTAATGCGGAATGTGCGTGGCTCATCATAAAACTGCCGTATCAGTTCCAGCACCAGATAGCACTCCTGCGCAAATGCCCGGTACGCGCTCTTAATCATATCACGGGAAAGCTTGCTCCCAGCTTCCTGTAATGCGGCTATTGCAGATGCTGCTGTCACACCAGACGTCGTTCCCCCCTGCGAAAAATCCCGGTTCCCGCTCGTCTCTTTGAGTTCATCGATTTTGTTGTTGAGGATTTCCACGCAGATCGACGGCAGCGGGGAAACTGTGATTTCCCGGATGCTGTCCTCTCCCAAATTGCCGCCCGTATGTACAAAGTCTTTGCTGAGATCCGCGTATTCTTTTTCATTCACGCCCCCATCAATCCGGATAAAATACCGTTTGCGCGCCGCCTGCAAGGCGTTTTCAATGACCACCTGCCCCATCTTGTCAATATACATCTGTGTGTCCTTCATGACATCGATGTATCCAAACCCGCAGGGTGTTCCCTCTACCTCAAACAGGGTGTCAAATACAAACGGATATTTCCCGTGGTCATAAAATCCCCGCACAGCATATTCCGGATCATTTTCCGATGCATACAGCACCGTATCATTCACAAATTTGCAGTAGTGCAGCACATCCCGCGTGCCGTCATATAGCTTATAGTACCAATCGATCACGGCAGACTTGCCAGAGGTGTCGATACTGTCATCATATACATATTTGCTCACCTGCACGCTGGGCTGGCTTGCATCCAGGTGAATGAAGGGGTATTGCTGCATAATCAGGTCGTTGTCCATCAGCTCCACATGGAAAAGATTACGGGATTTCTGGATATCCGTAACCCCCGGCTCCCAGAAGAGATTCAGGATATCCACCTTGCGCACATCAATATCCCCCAATCCCCCCGCCTTGCGCTGATCCCAAAACACTCCTTTTACGCCCGTCCCGGTTTTTAGCTTGTACCACCATGCGTCGGAATAAACCTGCTCATATTGATTCTGCTCCAGCACCACTGGCAGGATGGCCGAAAGATGCTTTGCCGCCTGCTCGTCATCCTGTGCGCGGGGCAGCACGCTGGGCTCCGGGTAATTGTCCATCGCGTCCGCGTGCTTATTTGCAACCGAATTAAACAGCCATGCAGATGTGGGCTCCGGCCGCGCCTTGTCGCTGTCCTGCGCCCCCTTAATCAGTTCCCAGTGACGCATCTTCCACCACTGCTCGTTGGCAATGATCCTGGCTTCTAAATTAGCTTTTCCGTCCTTGTATTTTTTTAGCGTCACAGCCGCCTGCCGCACCTGCTCCTGCCCAATGCGGCCCATAGCGCCTGCGGGCAGCTCCGTTTCCCCCGGCGATGTCACCGCATCGGGATATAAATCATCCGCAGCAGCCTCCTCCATACTGTGCAGCGGCTCTTCCCGCCCGCTCGCCCGCGGTTTTGGCTCCGAATTGTCCTTTTTCCTTGGCATTCTGTCTCCTCCTTGTACTATATCCTGCTTGTACTATATCCTGTAAAACTTATATTTGTCCGGATGAGCCTGGGCGTACAGGTCTAGCGGATCGTCGCTCAGTTTGCGCATATCCACATTCGGTCGGGGAGAGAGCGGGTGCTCCATCATCACATACCGGCACATATCGTAGATATGATCCTCCTGATCCGTGTTGATATCCTCCACCTTGCTCTCATCGTAAACCAGCGTGGGGATGGTGCGGATGAAATGCTTGCAGGTGTTAAACACTTGGAACATCGGCAGGCCATCGCTGTCAAAGGTCAGCCGGTAATGGAATTGCATCTTCCCTGCCAATCGCGTGTTGTCACCGCCCTGCCAGTAAATAAAATTGGGCGGCCGCTGCATCATGCGCGCCACGCTCTCCCCACGGCTTTCGTCGAAAATCGATGGGTCAGCAATCCCCGCAATTTGCTTGCCCTTAAGCATGGGATCCTCCGCCTCCATTTGACGGATGCCTGCCGCAATCTCTATCGGATTAAGCTTTACGCCGGTGTTCGGCGTGCCGTTGCATCCGTAATACTCCTTGATATGGTAAATACGACCGTCCTCGTCCACTGCAAACCAGCCCACGGCGAAAGGCTTTGCGTATCCGAAATCAAACCCCCGGTAGATGCGCCAATGCCTGGGGATGGGGAATGGGTCAATCACATGCGTCCAGCGCTGATCGTCATAATGCTGTGGGTCGTTGCGCCACTCACGGAAAACCTGCCCATCGAAGCTATCCCACGATCCGTATAGCAGCGCATTGCGTTCGGCTTCTGGCAGCATGGCTAAATTGGCGAGGTAATTGGGATCATTGCGCAGTAGCGCCTGATTATCAAACACGGTGCTCGGCACAAAAATGCGCCTGCGACTGAGCTGGATCAGTTTTCCAGACGGATCCGGCACCTCGTAAGCATCCACAACTGGCGTCAGCGGCGGCGCAACGGTGATGAATCGATCCTTTACCCATCCATGTCCAATGCCGCCCGGGTTGGTACTTGCCCGCATATAGACCCGCGTCCCCGGCCCGCTCGGCCGGTTGCGGGAAAACATATAACTGTATTCGTCCCATGTGAAGTGTGTCAACTCGTCGAACGCGATAAAGTCATACCGTTTGCCCTGATAATTAATCCGATCTTTGGTATATTGCATAGATCCGAAATAGATTTTTGCCCCGCTGGGAAATGTCCAGCAATGCTCCGTCTGATTGTACCGCGCGCAGGGGAAGGCAGGGCTATAGATTGCCCTGCTTCGGTCAATCAGTTCCGATAACTGCGGGTAGGTTTTGCGGAATATAATTGCCCGGTAATGCGGAATATGCACTTGGCGTAGCGCTTCCGCCAGTAGGGCGTCACTCTTCCCGCCGCCAGCCGCGCCGCCATATAGGCATTCGTACTCCGATCGGGCCATGAAGGCCGCCTGTTTCGGCTGCGGCTGCCAAACGATATTAGCCATCCGCATCGCCCTCCACCGGTGCCAGCAGCACCACGCCTGTTTCGTCACCATCCGTCTTGCCTATTGCTGCTTTTTCTTGATCAAGCCTCAGGCGGGAGGCGGCATTGTCCATTGCAGCCTGCTCCTGCATCGTTGGCAAATCATAGATGTTACGCAGTACGGCCGAAAGGTCTTTGAGCGTGGCTGTGATGTCCTTAATTGCTTTCGTATCAACCTTGTTGTATACTCGCTCCACAGTATCAAAACTCTTGCCAACGCCCACTTGCACTAAATGACGATGGAACTGCTCTGGATCATCAAATATTTCAGCTACGACATCCGCCATATTGTCCGCCGCCGTGCGTATTTTGGCCAATTTATTTGCTTCTTTATTGGCCATTTTTTCCACTGTTTTTGCTACCACCTTGTTTTTGTACCGTTCGCGGGCCTCTACCCACTGCTCTTTGATTGCAATTCGAGTGAGTGTAGACATCGGAATATTGTGTTTTTTAGCCAGTTTACGGTAACTGGTATCGGTTGTGATATATTCGGTTTTGATTTGTTTCCAGTCCCGATCTTCCACCGTTCCAACCCCTTCCCCGCTCGCAAATACTGTTTCTTGTTTAATTATAAAGAAAGTGGGAGGATATTTCCCCCCACTTTGAAACTCAATCGTATTTTTGAGCGGCAGTTCGATAAAAAGGGCAGTCTGGATGAACTTGGAAACAACGCTTCTTTTGCCAATCCAGTTTCTCTGCCTGCGTTTTAAATTTTGCCGCGAACTCCGTCTGCTCATCCTCACCCTCGCAGGTGATGGAGAGCAAAGATTCTCGGATATAGAACGGACACTTCGCCGCAACCTCACCTTTGCAAGAGTATTTACTCAATCCCGCTCTCCTCCTGATGTGGTTTTCTAATTCCTTCTATTCTCTCTTTTAGCCGATCTATCTTCCGCTCAATTTCATGTTCCGTGCACCCATACCCATAAAGCAATTCCATTTGCCAAAGCATGATTTGCACGTCGGCGATTTCTTCTTGAATGTTTTCAAGTATTTTCATGCCCCTTGTGTTAAGACGATCTTCCAGCGGCAAGCGTCGGTATTTAAGCAAGGCTTTGATTAGCTCGCTGCACTCTTCAATGCACATGTCGGTTTGGGCCTCCCGGCCGTATGTATCAATAGCGTCGCAGATCACATCGCAATATTCTTTGGATGTTGTCATTTGCTATACTCCCTTTCAATTTCTTTCGCAAAATCAGCTATGAATTGATCTATATATTCCTCGCAAGTTTCATAAGCATAGACCCATCGGCTGAATCTTTTGCATCGGATTTGATTTCCTTTTTTTCTTTGCGTGTCAGCGTGATCGCAGCTAATGCATCCGATTTTTCTTTGTGCGTAAGCGTGATCGCAGGTGTAATTTCTTTCTGTGACACTCATGGTTGTTCACTCCTTATTGTATATCACTATCATTGATGGAAATGGAGCGGAATCGCAGGCGTTCCCGTCATCGCCCATGCAATTCCACCTCCATGATGCCTGTGAAAATCGGATAAAACTGCGCCGGAACTACCGCGTTGCCTAAGCATTTAAGTCTGTCCACCCGATGGGGAACCCCATGAGCCACTCGACCCACGTCGGGTTCAACTGGCCACCAACCTGATCGTTCAAGTTTTTGCTCCTCTTCTGGTCGAAAAATCTTTCCTGCTGGCCAGTCCTGTAATCTCGTGCTTGCGGGGTTGCGTACATGACAGCATTCACCGCGTCGCAAAGCGTATTCGATGGCGCCCGCCCTTTTGCTTTCAGCGTTTCCGGCTTCCGCCCGCCCTTGTATTCCCTGCTGGTTGGTGTCGGCCACATTTTCGCCAATCCGGAAAGTGTTGGTGTCGGTTTGGTATGATCCCCACGGCTGTACTGGTAATCCCCTGATTCCTTCGCCCGTGGAGTGGGCCACATCATGACAAACTCCGCAGGGCTCGGTGCTCTGCCCTTCCGCCTCTCCGGCGAGCGCAGCGAATGGTTCCCGCCAGTCTGGCTTGCCGTCATTGTTCCGAGCCACAATGGCGACCCTGTCCCTTCTGTGCGGGGCATCGACACCGCAAGCTGGAATAACAAACGCCCTTGTTTCGTAGTTTTGGGCCTCCAGGTCAGATAACACCTGGTCGAGCGCCATATTGACGATTCCAGCAACATTTTCTCCAATAACCCAAGCGGGCCGCAGCTCTTTGATAACTCTGAGCATTTCCGGCCAGAGGTAACGGTCATCTGCTGTGCCTCTGCGCTTCCCGGCGACGGAGAACGGTTGACAGGGGAATCCCCCTGAAAGAACGTCAACTGTTCGCAATCCTGTTCGTGCATGAAAATCCTCCCCTGTCAGCGTGCGAATATCCCGCCATTTTGGAACGGCCGGCCAATGCCTGCAAAGCACTTGGTACGGGTAATCCGCAAATTCGCACTGGCCGACCGCCTGAAATCCTGCCCGCTCGGCTGCCAAATCAAGCCCACCGATACCGGAAAATAAGGACAGGTGCGTCAGCCTTTTCATCCTGCTTCCCTCCCGCTCCGGCGATTGATAACATCAAACAGTGTCGGCTGGTCTACCTCCGCTTCTGCCGACCGGCAATATTCCACGCCATCCGCAAAATATCCCGCGTTGAGCTCAATCCCATATCCTTTCCGTCCCATCTTGATTGCTTCTTCCGGCACTGTGAACAGGCCTGCAAACGGATCCAGCACCACGTCTCCCTTGTTGGAAT
>ENA-OZHC01000176-OZHC01000176.1-human-gut-metagenome-genome-assembly--contig:-NODE-176-length-27056-cov-8.874079_pt1 | contig 27056 bp, 20 predicted proteins | sample MGYA00244043_ERZ653680 | MGnify/ENA primary metagenome ERZ653680 (study PRJEB26926, sample SAMN06165323) | human gut metagenome | biome: ENVO:00009003; feature: ENVO:2100002; material: ENVO:00002003...
TCAAGCAGAAGACGGCATACGAGATCTGCGCATGTCTCGTGGGCTCGGAGATGTGCATAAGAGACAGCCATTAAATCTGTACGAACCAGCAGAGCTTATTATCCAAGCATCCCTGCTATAAAGGGGAGACTTGGTATCATTCAAGTCAATTTCTGTTATCTCAGCAGTAGCTGGCATAACATTTGCTTCATTGCTAAATTCAGGTATACTCTCTGAACTGAACACAGATAATTCTTCTTCTGTTTCTTCTATTACTTCCTGATTATCATCGAAAAAGATTTCAGGAGTTTCTTCAGTTACCTCTTCCAGATTCCCGGAAGTAAATTCCCCCGCAAATATAGTCTGGGGGGACATGTTTGTGGAACACAGTGCAAGTGCCATAACCCCGGCTAATAATTTCTTTCTCATAAAGATCGCCTCCCTGTTATAAAATATATGTTTATAGGGATATTATACATCATGGAATGAAATTATATAATGCCCGTTAGAAGGCAAAAAAGTGCCTTTTTGCTATTATTTATTTACAAACGGTTTCAATTCTTCACGTTTTTCTATATCCAACAGATGGAAAATGCGGGAAAGATAATGTTTGATCGTATTGGGGGACAGAGACAGTTGTTTTGCGATTTCCTGATTGGTCCAGCCTTTGCTTGCGAGCATGGCTATGGAGTATTCCATAGGCGTCAGTTTATCTGTAACAGAGGACTGAAGCTGTGGATTATGAATAGCCATCCAACCACGACTGAAGGCAATAACTGCCTGAGAAAGCTGTCTGTAACTCTCCGGTTCTGCAGGTTTGATGCAGGCTTCAATCTGTCCAAGCATCAAACCATGATGTTCGATAAACGGTTCCAGAAATCCATCCGGTTTTGCCATGTTCCATGCTTTTATCAGAGCTTCTCTGGCCTCATCCTGCTGCTTCAGGTTGATCAGACACATAATGATCACGCAGTAGAGATATTCCATGGCAACAGGATAGCAGCCGTCAAGCATCAGAAAGACAGACTGACATAATCCCAGTGCCCGTTTATATTCTTTGTGAAGATAAGCGTTATGAGCGAGGATATAAACAGCATAAGCGCGAAGCCCTGAAGGTAAAGATGGCAGAAAATCCTGAAGAGGAGGAAGTCCGTCTGTGGGAAGATGCATCAGTACCATGGCCAGATAGTTGGCAAAAACACAGGAGGCCATGATTCCTTTTGGTGCAGAACTGTCTTTTGCGAGAAGAAGACATTCCTGAATATTTCTGAATCCCATTTTGGAGGCAGATGGATTGCCCAGAGTAAGATTGGAAAAAGAATATAAAAGTGCTGCGGACAGGCGCAGACAGAGATCTTTGTCCTGGAGATAAAGTTCCGCAATATTTCTGCATTCTTCTGCACGTCCCGAGAAATAATATAATTCAGCCTGTGCAATCTGCCGTTGATCCAAATCCTGAAAATTGTCCACAGTAGCCTGTGCCTGTCCGGGAGTAAAAGAACTGTTTATCAAGGGCATAAGACGGGAAAGAGCAGAATCCTGAAAATTATCTGATGAATTCATTATAAAAACACATCCTTATTATAATAGTAACAAACCGGAACCGGTATCAGCGTAAACAGTCCGGTGTAAATATGAGAATTAAAATGAAGCCCTGTCTGGCAGTGCAGCGGGCTTCATTATTGTCCGTTAAGGAAATATATAAATTAACATCCTCTTGACTTCATAAAGTCAAGAACCTCTTCTTTGGTGGACATAACGCGAAGAGCACCCTTGCGTGTGGTGATCAGAGAAGCTGCCGCATTTGCGAATGTGAGCAGTTCTTTTAAGTTCTCTTCTGTCAGATTGTCCAGGCCATGTTCCAGAACATAGTTTAAGGAACTTGCGCAGAAGGTATCGCCTGCACCTGTTGTCTCGATAGTCTTTTCCTGAAGGAAAGGAGCAGCCTCTACTTTCATGTCTTTGTAGTAAGCGCGGCTTCCGTCTTTTCCAAGTGTGATAAGGATAAGAGGAATGTTATATTTCTCTTTCAGAAGTGCGGCACCCTTGTCATAGTCTGTAGTTCCGAACAGGAATTCAACTTCGTTATCTGAGATTTTCAGAATATCGCATTTGCCAAGGCCGTATTCGATCTCTGCCTTTGCGTCATCCAGAGATTTCCATAATGGCGGACGAAGGTTCGGGTCGAAGCTGACAATACATCCGGCTTCTTTTGCAACGTCGATGGCATAGCGGGTTGCCTCACGTACTCCTTCGTGAGTGGAAGAAAGAGTTCCGAAGTGGAAGATTCTGGAATCTCTGATCAGGTCTTCCTGGATTTCATCCTTGGTGAGCATCATATCTGCACCCGGGTTACGGTAGAAGGAGAAATCTCTGTCTCCGTCTGGATAAGTATGTACGAAAGCAAGTGTTGTGTGTACCTCGTTGTCGATCACAAGGTTGCGGGTGTCGATCCCTACTTCCTCTACAGCATTCTTAAGCTGGGTTCCGAACATGTCGTTTCCGACTTTGCCGATGAATGCAGTTTTTTTGCCAAGTTTTTCAAGCATTGCAAGCACGTTGCATGGAGCACCGCCCGGATTGGCTTCCAGCATCGGATTTCCCTGTGCGCTGCTGCCGTTTTCAGTAAAGTCAATCAATAATTCGCCTAATGCGGTTACGTCAAAGGCTTTGTTTCCCATTTTGTATCCTCCTTGTTGTGATGGAAAGAAGCATAGTATCCGGAACAAGATTCTTTCCATAGTTAATAACATAAATTTAGCGCAGGAAAGGGAATTTGTCAAACAATTTTCTTTATTTTTTTGTGCAAAGATGCTAAAATAAACATAACTTGATTTGTTATTGTTTACAGGTGACGTTTAATGTACCATAAATACGCTGCCGGTAAGGGTAACCGATCATCGTAATTTTGACAATCGGGGAGGTAACGTGGCTATGGACGAAAAAGTATACGGCTATATGGACTGGCCGAGGATTGAAGCTATTGTGTATGGAGAGGAAACTGCTCCCAGAGATGTGATGGGACCAAGGATCACACAGGACGGAGTTCTTATTCAGGGATTTTTTCCTGATGCAGAAGAAGTCAGTGTGATCAGCGGAAAGAAAACCTATGTCTGTGAGAAAGAGGACGAGGCCGGATATTTTGCAGTATTGCTTCCTGTACGCAAGGTGCCGGAATACAGATTTCTTATAAAAATGGGAGAAACAGAGACAGAATGTCATGATCCCTATGCTTTTCCATGCCAGATCACAGAGGAAGAGGAGAAGGCTTTCTGCGCAGGTGTTTATTATGAGGCATATAAGAAGCTGGGTGCGCATCCAATGGAGATTAAAGGAGTGAAAGGTACTCTTTTTGCTGTCTGGGCTCCGAATGCAGTGAGTGTAAATATTGCAGGTGATTTTAATGGATGGATCGGACGTGCAACTATTATGCATCGTATGCCTATGTCCGGTATCTTTGAGCTGTTTGTACCCGGGGTAGAGGCAGGAACACATTATAAATATGAAATTAAAGTCAAAGGCGGCGAGGTTCTGTTAAAGGCTGATCCTTATGGGAACAGTGCAGAGCATGATCCTGAGGGAGCATCTGTGGTAGCAGATGTAAGTGCTTTTCAGTGGAATGACGGAGACTGGATGAAAGAGCGTTCCAGATTTGATGACAGGAAACAGCCGGTTTCTATATATGAAACATCTCTGGAGGAATGGAAATCCGCTGAGGAGCTGGTGGAATTTCTGGCAGAGGAAGATTTTACCCATGTGGAACTCCATCCTGTGATGGAATACCTGGATGATATTACAGGTGGTTATTCTACATATGCATATTATGCACCTACTTCCAGATTTGGAAGCGTGGCGGATTTTCAGAAGCTGGTAGATGAGCTGCATCAGGCGGGGGTCGGTGTGATTCTGGACTGGACACCTGCACAGTTCCCGCGTTATGCCTCCGGTCTGGAGAAATTTGACGGAACACCTCTTTATGAGAGACAGAATCCGGCAGAGGCCATTCATCCGTTCTGGGGGACATTGCTCTATAATTACGGAAGCCCGATGGTGAAGGACTTCCTGATCTCCAATGCCTGCTTCTGGGCTGAGGTCTACCATGCTGACGGTCTGCGTATGGACGATGTGGATGCCATGCTGTATCTGGATTATGGCAGAAATCCGGGAGAGTGGACACCTAATATTTACGGAACCAATGAAAATCTGGATGCTCTGGAATTTCTGAAGCATCTGAATTCTGTGATAAAGGAGAGAAATCCCGGATTGCTTTTAGTTGCTCAGGAGAACGGACTCTGGCCGGAGCTGACAGACAGTGTGGGAAATGACCATCTGGGATTTGACTATAAATGGAGTGGCGGATGGACAAAAGATCTGCTTGAATACCTGAGCAAGGATCCTATTGAGAGAAAGAATTACCATGATCAGCTGACCATGTCCATGCTCTATGCATACTGCGAACATTATATTCTGACGCTTGGCAGCAGGGATGTTGGTACATTGAAGGATTTCGCGGATAAGCTGCCGGGAAGTGAAGAACAGAAGAATGCGCAGATCAGAGAGGCTTATGTTTATATGATGCTTCATCCGGGATGCAAGATGATGGCACCGGATAAAGATATGCCGAAAGAACTGGAGGTATTTGTCAAAGACCTCAATAATATGTATCTTGCTCATCCTGCACTTTATCAGTTGGATGATGAATATGATGGATTTGAATGGGTTCAGCTGATGAAGTATGAGGAGAATGTGATCGCATTCATGAGAAAGACAGAGAAACCGGAAGAAACTATTCTGGCTGTCTGCAATTTCGCGGCAATCCCATATGAAAACTACAATGTGGGAGTTCCTTTTGCCGGCAAATATAAAGAAATCTTTAACAGTGATGATAAAAAGTACGGTGGTAATGGTGTAGTAAATACGAGAGTTAAAGCAGCGAAGAAGGCTGAGTGTGATGAGAGAGAGTATTCCATCACATTGAAGCTTCCGGCACTTGGCGTGGCAGTCTTTACCTGCACTCCGGAAGAAACTGAGAAAAAGCCTGCTGCCGAGCACAGCCAGATCAAGAAATCCATCACCAAGACAAGAACTGTACGAAAGGCTGCCGGGAAAACAAAAGCGGCTGTAAAAACCGCAGTGAAACCGGTGACGAAAAAGGTGACAAAAGAAGCACCCCAAATAGTGAATAAAACGGAGGAGAAAATACCGGTCAAAAAGGACTTGACAGAGAAGAAATAATATTATAAACTAAATGCTGTGGCTGTCAGAATTATCAATTTCTGACAGATTACAGCATAAGCTGAAATAGCTCAGTCGGTAGAGCACTTCACTCGTAATGAAGGGGTCGTGAGTTCGAGTCTCATTTTCAGCTTGTTTAAAAAGCTTCTAAAACTAAGAGTTTTGGGAGCTTTTTGTATGACAATAGAATTTCATATTTTATTGTATAAATCTGAAGGGAGGAAAGGCAATGGCAGAAGAAAAGAAAATTGTATGTATGGTAACTTCATACAAAAAAGGAACCATTGCTGTTTCCCATGCAGGAGTGCGTTCTGACTGGATGGAGCAGGACGGACCAGCAGATTGTGTAAGAGAGAAGATATTTGCCGTTGGATGGAAAATTCGTCCAGGGGCTGTTTTTGCTTATAGAAAAACAACAGAGAGATACGGACATTATCTGATCAGCGGGTTGTAAAATCCTCAGGTATGTGTCTGTATCTTTTTGTACTTATACAAATATATGAGTATTTAACTGTAAAACAGTCGCTTATGTGGAATTTTATAACTAAAAGCAGATGATTTTATCTGTCTGATCTCACAGGAAAGGAGAATACTATTGCCGGATATTTTACTGGAATTAAAGAATATAAAAAAGAGTTTTACTCCCGGGGAAGATGTTCTGGATGATATCTGTCTTACTGTTGCCAGAGGAGAATTTGTCACTCTTCTTGGTTCATCCGGATGCGGTAAGACTACTACGTTGCGTATTATTGCTGGTCTGGAACAGACAGACAGTGGAAGTGTATGGATCAATGGTCAGGATGTGACAAAACTGCCTCCTGATAAACGGGATGTAAATACTGTATTTCAAAATTATGCTCTTTTTCCGCATATGAATGTGGCGGAAAACATAGGGTATGGACTGAAGCTGCGAAAAGTTCCCAGAGGAGAGATCAAAAAGAAAGTCGCACAGATGCTGGAACTGGTGCAGCTTGAAGGATATGAAAAAAGAAAGCCTTCCGAACTCTCGGGCGGTCAGAAACAGAGAGTTGCCATTGCGAGAGCACTGGTGAATAATCCCAAAGTACTGCTTCTGGATGAGCCGCTGGGAGCACTGGATCTGCAGCTTCGTCGTGCGATGCAGATAGAACTGAAGCATCTGCAGAAGAAACTGGGAATTACATTTATCTATATCACTCATGATCAGGAAGAAGCTATCAACATGTCTGACAGGATCGCGGTGATGAAGGACGGACGTATTGAGCAGATCGGAACACCGGATGAGATTTATAATCATCCAAAGACCAGTTATGTGGCAACATTTGTAGGAAATGCCAATATCCTGCATGGGGCTGCAGAGAGTATTCAGGGACAGAATGCAATCGTAAAAATTGGAAATGACAAGGTAATTGTAAAGCTTGAAACAAGTCAGCAGAATACAGAGGATACAGGGGGAAAACAACACCTTGCAGCAGGAGAGAAAGTAACTCTGGCTGTGAGAAGTGAAAATATATTGTTGCAGGAAGCTGCTGTAATCGGTAACACTGGTACAGATAACGGAGACACTGTTGATATAAGTGTGGCAGGCGGGATTTCAGATATACATGATGCGAATAGTATATCGGGCTTACAGGCAACTGTTACAGAGAAGAACTTTGCAGGAGGTCAGCTTCGTGTAACTCTGAAGCTGAGTGATGGTACACAGTTGATCGCCAGCAGATACGGAATCGACGCATCTGTCGCAGAAGGTCAGACAGTAAGATGCAGTTTTCTGCCGACAGATGCAGTACTGGTAGACAGGGAGGACATTCATGAAGAAGCGTAGAAACCGTTCTGACAGTTCTGCATGGATGGCACTTCCACTGTACATTTTTACCATTGTATTTGTGGTATGCCCCCTTATCTATATGGTGGCGCTGAGTTTTGCTACGCCGTCCAGAGGATTTGGGGTGACCTGGAAATTTACGCTGGACAATTACAGAAATATTCTGGAACCTGTATACCTGAATACATTTGTGGAATCACTGAAACTGGCATTTACCAGTACGATAGTGATCGCTTTGATCGGCTATCCGTTCGGGTATTTTATGGCGAGGCTGCCGGAGCACAGAAAGAAAAAGGCACAGCTTCTGTTGTCTACGCCGTTCTGGGTAAATTCCCTGATCCGTCTGTATGGCTGGATCATTATTCTGCAGAAAAAAGGACTTTTGAATTTTGTATTGATAAAACTCGGGATCATTGAGAAACCGCTGTCCATCCTGTACAGTTATCCGGCAATTGTAATCGGTATGATTTATGTGCTTCTCCCGTTTATGATCATGTCTGTATACTCCAGCGCAGAGAAGCTGGACTGGTCTTATGTGGAGGCTGCCAGAGATCTTGGTGCATCCAGACTGCAGGCATTTTTTACCATAACACTGAAGCTTACACTGCCCGGGCTGCTTTCGGGTGTGATCCTGACTTTCGTGCCATCCATGGGACTGTTCTTTATTGCAGATATCCTGGGCGGAAATAAAGTGGTACTTGTCGGAAGCCTGATCCAGGATCAGATGACAAGAGGAAGTAACTGGCCATTTGCAGCAGCACTTGCTGTGGTGATGATGGTACTTACAACTGTACTGATCATGATCTACAGGAAAGTGACAAATGCCAGAGAACTGGAGGGAATCGGATGAAAAAGAATTCAAGATTTGCCGGATTTTATATGGGGCTGATTTTCTTTCTGATGTATCTCCCTATTGCAGTAGTGATCGTTTTCTCATTTAATGAATCCAAACTGCCGGTGAAATTTACAGGCTTTTCCCTGAAATGGTATCAGGAACTTTTCCATGACAGAGCAATGTTGGAAGCACTGGTGAACAGTCTGATCCTTGGGGTATTAAGCTGTCTGGTTAGTGCAGTAATCGGTACTCTGGGTGCAGTTGGGTTATCAAGGATTCACTGGAAGTCAAAAGGGGCACTGGAATACATTTCCATATTGCCGTTAATGATACCGGAGATTATCCTTGGTATGGTGCTGATGGCATTCTTTTATATGCTGAACCTGCCCTTTGGCATGCTGACACTGTTAATAGGCCATACGGTATTCTGTGTGCCTTATATTCTAATGGAAGTGAAGGCAAGACTGGCAGGCATGGATCCGGCACTGGAAGAGGCAGCAAGGGATCTGGGTGCGGGACCGTTCAGGGCTTTCCGGGATATTACGCTGCCCTTAATTATGCCGGCGGTAATTTCAGGTTCGCTGCTTGCGTTTGCCATGTCTATGGATGATGTGGTAATAAGTATTTTTGTAAACGGACCGCGTCTGTCTACGCTGCCGATCAAGGTGTACACACAGCTGAAAACGGGAGTGACGCCGGAGATCAATGCGTTGTGTACCATTCTGCTGGCAGCTACACTGGTTATTTTTATTGTTTATTCACTGATAACAAAGAAGAAAAAATAAATGCTATAGCAACAAAAATAGAATACATTCAGAGGAAGGAAAAGATGATGAACAAACTGATTGAGTTAAAAAATCTGACCAAGAATTTTGATGATCAGCAGGTTTTGCGCGGCATCAATCTGGATATTTACGAAAAGGAATTCCTGACGCTTTTGGGACCCAGCGGATGTGGAAAGACAACCACCCTTCGAATCATTGCAGGCTTTGAAGAACCAAGTGACGGAGAAGTACTGTTTAACGGGATTGAGATTTCCAAGCTTCCCCCGTACAAGAGAGAGGTTAATACTGTGTTTCAGAAGTATGCTCTTTTTCCTCATTTAAATGTGGCGGAGAACATCGGTTTCGGGCTGAACCTGAAGAAGGTCGATAAAACTGTCATCGCCCAGAAGGTGGAGCGTATGCTGAAGATGGTTGGTCTGGAAGGCTTTGGGAAAAGAGATGTAACTCTGCTCTCCGGTGGACAGCAGCAGCGAGTGGCCATTGCCAGAGCTCTGGTAAATGAGCCGAAGGTTCTGCTTTTAGATGAGCCCCTGGGTGCACTGGATGCAAAGATCCGTAAACAGATGCAGGTAGAATTAAAGAAAATCCAGCAGGAAGTTGGCATCACTTTCATTTATGTTACCCATGACCAGGAAGAAGCCCTGTCCATGTCAGATACGGTTGTTGTTATGAATAACGGTGAGATTCAGCAGATCGGTTCGCCTACAGATATCTACAATGAGCCGGAAAACCGTTTTGTTGCAGGCTTTATCGGTGAATCTAATATTATCGAGGGAACCATGATCCGTGATTATCTGGTTGCTTTTGACGGATTTGAGTTTGAATGTGTGGATAAGGGATTTGAAGATAATGAAGAGATTGAAGTTGTATTAAGACCTGAGGATCTGGATATCGTAGATCCCGGTCAGGCAAAGATCAGGGGAATCGTGCGCAATATTACCTTCAAGGGTGTGCATTATGAAATCCTGATCGAGACAGAACTTCGTACTTATATGGTTCATACCACAGATTATGCGGAAGTCGGAAGGGAAGTGGGACTGAAATTCGGGCCTGAAGACATCCATGTTATGTGTAAGATGGGAAGCTACTGATGAAACAGTACAGAAATCTTATCAAACCATATCTTGTGTGGGCATTTGTGGTCATTGTCATCCCGCTGATTTTGATCGCATTATATGCATTTACAGAAGATGGAAACGAAGTGCTGACGTTCTCCTTCACCCTGGAGAATTTCCGCAAATTCCTGGAAGCTACGTATATGAGCGTTATTTTCAAGTCCTTTAAGCTTGGAATCCTGACGACGGTCATCTGTCTGGGACTTGGCTATCCGCTGGCATATATTATTTCCAAATGTCCGGAGAAATCCCAGAGTCTTCTGATCCTGCTGGTAACTATTCCGGAATGGATCAATATGCTTCTGCGTACTTATGCATGGATGAACCTGCTGTCGGACAATGGTATCATCAACCATTTGCTTGGATTACTGGGGATTTCCCCGGTGACAATGATGTATACGGATTTTTCCGTAGTGGTCGGTCTGGTCTGTAACTTTATGCCGTTTATGATCATCCCGATCCATACATCCCTGAGCAAAATGGATAAATCCTTTATCGAGGCTGCCTATGACCTGGGGGCAAATAAATTCCAGACCTTTACAAAGGTTATCTGGAAATTGTCCATCCCCGGCGTGCTCAATGGAATCATGATGGTATTCCTGCTGTCTATTTCCACATTCGTTATTCCGAAACTTCTCGGAGGCGGACAGTACATGCTGATTGGTAACCTGATCGAGTCTCAGTTTATCTCAGTTGGTGACTGGAACTTCGGAAGTGCGATTTCTCTGATTCTGGCTGTGCTCATTCTGATCTTTATGAGCCTGATGAAGAAGATGGATAAAGATGAATAAGGGAGGACGGCATGAAACGTAATAATAAATTTTTCTCAATGTTATATGTAGTACTCTGCCTTGCTTTCTTTTACCTGCCGATCCTGGTGACGATGATCTTTTCCTTTAACTCATCCAAGTCACTGACCAGATTTACAGGTTTTTCTCTGCGCTGGTATCAGGAACTTCTCGGTAACGGGGAAGTAATTAAGGCAGTTTATGTATCTGTTACCATTGCGATCATTGCGACCATTGTTTCTACAATACTTGGAACCATTACAGCGATCGGTTTATCCAAATCAAAGAAGGTAATCAAGGAACTGCTTTTGAATATTAATAATATCCCGATCCTGAATCCTGAGATCGTAACTGCCATCAGTCTGATGCTGTTGTTCTCTTCTCTGGGATTTCGAAAAGGGTATCTGACTATGCTGCTGGCACATATTGCATTCTGTACCCCGTATGTAATTACCAGCGTTTATCCGAAGGTAAGGGCTCTGGATCCGAATATGGCAAATGCTGCCATGGACCTTGGGGCAACACCTTTTCAGGCTCTGACAAAGGTTATCGTGCCGATGATCAAAGAGGGTATTTTCGCAGGCGCGCTGCTTGCATTTACCATGTCATTTGATGATTTCGTTATTTCCTATTTCGTATCAGGAAATGGTGTAAAGAATATCTCTATTGTTGTATATAATATGACAAAGCGTATCAATCCGACGATCAATGCTTTGTCAACCATCGTGATCGTAGTCATCATCGTGGTACTGCTTTTGTCCAATCTGCTTCCGAAGTTTAAGAATAAAGCCAGAAAGCTGAACAGGAAAGCAGTAAAAATTGTCTCTGTAGTTCTGGTTGTTGCTGTTACGGCAGGGCTGATCAAATGGGGATTCGTGGCGCAGTCCACTCATGTGCTGAAAGTTTACAATGCAGGAGAGTACATGGATCTTTCCCTGCTGGAGGATTTTGAAAAAGAATATGATTGTACCATCGTATACGAGACTTTTGAGTCAAATGAGATGATGTACACCAAGCTTTCAAGCGGTGAGACTTATGATGTGCTGATCCCGTCTGATTACATGATTGAGAGACTGATCAAAGAAGAATATCTGCAGGCACTTGACTGGAAAGAAATTCCGAATAAGAAAAATCTGCTGAATGATGTCATGAACCAGAGCTATGATCCGGGCAACCGTTATTCCTGTCCGTATTTCTGGGGAACAGTAGGAATCCTTTATGATAAGACAGTAGTAGATGAGGCTGATCTGAAAGATGGCTGGAATCTTCTGTGTAATCCGAAATATAAAGGAAATATTTACATGTATGATTCTGAGAGAGATTCCTTTATGATAGCATTAAAAGCACTTGGGTATTCCATGAATACTACAAATGAGTCTGAGATCGAGGAGGCTTATCAGTGGCTGATCGATCAGCGTGACACTATGGATCCGATCTATGCAGGTGATGATGTGATCGACAACATGATTTCAGGAAACAAAGCGCTGGCAGTTGTGTACTCCGGAGATGCATCTTACATTATCAGTGAAAACCCGAATCTGGACTACTTCACACCGGAACAGGGAACCAACAGATGGTATGATGCAATGGTTATCACAAAGGACTGCAGCGAAGTACAACTTGCCCATGAATTTATTAATTTTATGATCAGTGATAAATCTGCTCTTTCCAATACGGAAGAAGTAGGGTATACTTCTACAGTGAAGAGTGCTTTTGAAACCATGAAGGAGGGGGACTATGCCGGGATCAGTTCTTATATTCCGGATACAACCAACCCGAATAACGAAATCTTTGCTTATCAGCAGCCAAAGATCAAGCAGAAATTTGCGGAACTCTGGACAAAAGTAAAAGCAAAGTAAAAAAGGATAGCCGCTGTCTGCCGATACAGTGGAAGGCGGACAGTGGCCGATACAGACAACAATGCAGAGCATAAGAAGGGAGATCATTTATGAAAAAAAGAGTACTTGCAGTAGTGATGTGTGCATTAATGGCAGGAACAGCATTCACCGGATTCAAGGATGCAGGAGATGATAAAGAACTTGTTCTTTTTACCTGGGAGGGAATGTTCCCGCAGGAAGTTCTGGATGATTTTGAAAAAGAGACAGGAGTTAAAGTTGTTTATTCAAACTTCGATACAGATGAAACCATGCTTGAGAAGCTTTCCATGGCAAAGGGCGGCGACTATGATATCGTGATCGCAGATGATTATATTCTGGAAACTGCGATCCAGGAAGGACTTGCAGAGAAGCTTGACAAGGATTCTCTGGAGAATATCGAAAATATCAACCCATTATATCAGGGACAGTTCTATGATCCGGATGATGAATACACAGTTCCTTACGGAGCAGGCATCCCGCTGATCGTTTATGATCCGGAACAGGTGGATATTGATATCAAAGGATATAAAGACCTCTGGGATCCGTCTCTTGAGGACAGCATTGCACTGACTGCAAACTATCGTGTGATCAATGGTATCACCCAGCTTTCCATGGGCGAGAGCATGAATGAAGAGGACGTTGACGTGATCAAGAAGACAGGAGAGAAGCTTCTGGAACTTGCTCCGAATGTACGTCTGATCCAGGATGACAATACACAGAATGCACTTCTCAACGGAGAAGCAAGTGTTGCATTTCTTTATACCTCTCAGGTAACAGCTGCTCTGGCTGAGAATCCTGATCTGAAGGTGGTATATCCGGAAGAAGGACTTGGATTTGGTATTATGGGTATGTTTATTCCAAGTGAAGCGCCGGATAAAGATGCGGCATATTCTTTCATGGATTATATCATGCAGCCGGAGGTTGCAGCGAAATGCACAGACTATATCGGCTATTACAGTACAAATAAAGCAGCAGATGAGTTGGTAAATCCGGATCTGGTAGTTCCGGATGACGTTACAAAGGGCGAGATCGTCCAGAATGTAAGCCAGGACGCAGACGCACAGTATCAGAAGAACTGGACTGAATTCAAGGCTGCCTGCGACTAAGGGGTTAATCGACTAAGGAGTTAATATGGATGTTTACAAGGGAACCGGTGCCTTTTCCGGAATTGCCATCGGTAAGATACTGTATTATCATAAAAGCGAATATCAGATGCGCCAGTACGAAATCACAGATGTGAAAACAGAGCTGAATATTTTCCGGCAGGCGCGCACCAGAGTCATGGAACAGCTGGAGGATTTATATGAAAAAAACTGCATAATTCAGGGAACCCAGGCAGAGATTTTTCTCAGACAGAAGAATCTGCTGGAGGGAAAAAGCTTTCAACGTGCCATTGAGAGTGTCATACAGAGTGAAAAAGTAAATTCTGCCTATGCAGTAATGACTACAAGGGATGAGATGCTTAAGACTTTCAGAACTCTGGAAGAGCCTGCGATTAAAGAACGGCTGGATAATATGCGGGAGATTTCCGACCGCCTGATCGGTGAACTGGGAGGTATCTCTCCCAGGATAGATCTTGGGGATGAGCCTGTGATCGTTGTGACGGAGAGTATCACGCCAACAGAACTGATGGAGATGGATAAGGATAAACTGATGGCTATTGTTACCCATCATGGTTCCGACATGTCTCATGCTGCCATTATGGCAAAAACAATGAATATACCGGCTCTGCTGGAAATTGACACAGATTCGGAGTGGGACGGACGGCAGGCTATTGTGGACGGATATACCGGAACTTTGTATATTGATCCGGATGAAGAGGTAAAAAAAGAATATGAGATCCGCAGGCAGGCTGATAAAGAAGAAAGAGAAGAACTTCTGAAATTAAGGAGAGAACCAGATATCACAAAAGATGGCAGAAAAATTGAAATCTATGCCAATATCGGAAATATGGACGACCTGAACAGTGTGCTGTATTACGGAGCTGCCGGGATTGGTCTTCTGCGCAGTGAATTCCAGTATCTTGGAAGAGAAAATTATCCTCGTGAAAATGAGCTGTTTCTTGCATACAAAAAGATTGCGGAGACCATGGGAGAAAAGCTCACCGTGATCCGTACGGCAGATCTCGGAGCAGACAAGCAGGCAGAATATCTGAATATCCCGGACGAGACAAATCCGATCATGGGGAACAGAGGAATCCGTCTCTGCCTTGACAGAAAAAGAATGTTCAAGGCACAGCTTCGGGCAATTTTCAGGGCGAGTGCATATGGAAACCTGGCGCTGATGTATCCGATGATCAGCTCAGAAGAGGAAATGGATGAGATCGAAGAAATTATCCGGGAAGTAAAGATCGGGCTGGATGAAAAAGGAATTCCGTATAAACATATTAAGACAGGAATCATGATCGAAACTCCGGCAGCAGTCATGATCAGCCGGGAGCTTGCCAGAAGAGTGGATTTCCTGAGTCTTGGAACCAATGACCTGAGTCAGTATACACTGGCGATGGACAGACAGAATCCGCTTCTGCGCAAGAAATATAATGACCATCACCCGGCAGTGCTGCGTATGATTCAAATGGTGATCGAAGCGGGACATGCAGAAAACAGACGTGTCTGTATCTGTGGGGAACTTGCTGCAGATACTGCCCTGACAGAAGAATTTCTGAGGATGGGTGTGGACTGTCTCTCTGTAGTGCCGGCATGTATTTTGCTGGTAAGAAAAGCACTGAGACAGGTGGATTTGTCCGGAGATGATAAAGGTGCGTGAATTTGGTGAAAAGTAAAGTGGTATTACTTCCCTGCCGGGAATATGATGAAGAAAAAATCTATATGTTGCTGAAACAGGGGCTGGATTTTCTGGGTGGAGTGGAGACTCTGATTCCAAAGGATGCGAAGATCCTGCTGAAGCCGAATCTGCTGAAAAAAGCAGAGGTAGAGAAAGCAGTGATCACACATCCGGTTGTAGTAGGAGCCTTTGCGGGAATCCTGCGTGAAAGTGGGTATGAGAATATTGTGCTTGCAGATTCCTGCGGTCATGGAACCACTCAGGCAGTGATCCGCGGAACAGGAATGGATACTTATCTGGAGAAATATCATATTCCGGCTGTTGATTATTCTGAGGGCGTGAAAACTGCTTATCCGCAGGGAGTCCAGGCAAAGGAATTTATCCTGCCAAAAGAACTGTTGGAGCAGGACTGTGTGATTTCCCTGAGCAAGATGAAAACACATGCATTAGAACGTATCACCGGTGCGGTTAAGAACAGCTATGGGTTTATATATGGATTCCATAAAGCGAAGGGGCACACGCAGTACCCGAGTGCGGACAGCTTTGCCAGAATGCTTATTGATCTGAATAAATGTGTGGCACCGAAGCTGTATGTGATGGATGGGATTGTGGCCATGGAGGGCAACGGACCGGGTTCGGGAGATCCGGTTCCTATGAATGTACTGCTGATGTCCACAGATCCGGTTGCACTGGACAGTGTATTCAGCCGTCTGGTTTATCTGAAACCGGAGATGGTTCCGACGAACTATCATGGTGAGAAAATGGGACTTGGTACATGGAAAGAAGAGGAGATTACCCTTCTGACACCAGACGGGGAGATTTCCATGGCAGAGGCAGTGAAAAAATACGGAAATCCGGCTTTTAATGTAGACCGTACAGAAGTGCGAAAGAATATCTGGACAAGAATGGCGGGAGCGTTAAACATTTTTCAGAAAAAACCATATATAGAAGCTGATAAATGTGTCCGTTGCGGGATCTGTGTGCAGAGCTGTCCGGTTCCGGGGAAAGCTGTGGATTTCAGAAAAGGCAAAGGAAAGCCACCGGTATATGATTACAGAAAGTGTATCCGCTGTTTCTGCTGCCAGGAGATGTGCCCGAAAAAAGCAATCAAAGTGAAGTAGATGAAAAGCAGATAATAAAAAGCGCAACTGTTTATAGAATTGCCACGGTATTTTCGCAGGATCAGGACAGAGGAAAGCCGGACAATTACCAAAAAGCACATAACAGAGGATGAGAATATCTCGGATTGAGACAGATTCTATCCTAAGTTATGTGCTTTTTTGAGTCATATCCCTCTTTAACCGAATCAGGAAAGTTCCCTGCTTTGGCTGCGAATATTCGTTATTCGTCTGACTATGGCTGTCGAAGATACAAAATCTATCTTCCGAGGCTTCTGCTTATCTCGCGGATGAATTCCGGAGTAGTACCACAGCATCCTCCGACAACAGACGCACCATTTTCGATCAGAACCTTCATATGTTCTGCAAAGCTTTTGGCGTCCATACTGTAAATGGCATTTCCCTGATCATCAATCGTCGGCATACCGGCATTAGGTTTGGCAATGACAGGAATGGATACGTTCTCTTTGATATTGCGGACAACGGATACCAGCTGGTCAGGTCCTACAGAACAGTTGATCCCAACTGCCACAGCACCTGCACCCTCAAGGGCAATCGCAGCCTCCACAGCATTTCCTCCGCTGAAAATGCTTCCGTCAGCTTCTACGGTCATTGTACACATTACAGGAAGAGAACTTACGGATGCAGCAGCATCCAGTGCAGCAAGTGTTTCCTCGATATTGATCATGGTTTCCGCAGCGATCAGATCAACACCTGCATCCTCAAGAACCTTAATCTGTTCACAGTATGTTTCATATGCCATCTCATAGGTGAGATCACCGGCAGGCTCCATCATCTTGCCTGTTGTGGTAATATCACCGGCAACATAGACCTTATGTCCTACTGCCTCTCTGGAAATATTTACAAGTGCATGGTTCATTTCCGCAAGCTTATCCTGCAGTCCGTGAAGTCCGAGACTGTAACGGTTTCCGCCGAAAGTAGGTGCGTATACGATCTGGCTTCCTGCTTCAACATAAGCCTTTTGCAGATTCTGCAGAACTTCTTTGTGCTCCATGATCCATGCTTCTGTACAGATTCCTCTTGGCATTCCGGCGGCCATAAGATTGGAACCGGTAGCACCGTCGAGCAGTACAACATCCTGTGTCAGCTTCTGAAATTCTTCTTTAGTCATGGAAATTTCCTCCTGTGTTTTTCTATGAAAGTCCTGAGTGGCTGCCATGAATCAGTCATGTCTGCATGGGTAAATTCGTGGATACCGGACAGGATGACTTTCATATACTGTGACATTATAGCACAGCTTTCAGGATAAATGGAGAAAATTAATAAATTTTTATTTCATATGATGCAGTAAAAATTTCATCCTTGTCCAGAGTGTTGATATATTTCTTTTCCGGAAGCTCGCCCTTAAATCCAAAATCATCACAGCGTCCCATCCATGGTTCAAGACATACAAAAGGAGAACCCGGGACGGACCAGATGCCAAAGCTTGGAAATCCATGACAGATCAGTTCCACATAAGGAGTTCCGTCAGGGAAAGCGATGCCGGCCTTTTCAATCTGGTCATCAAAAATAAGGGCATCTTTGTCAAACATGTGAGCATCAATAAGGCAGGAACCATTCTCAAGCTCCAGTGTATAAGCTTTATCTGCGACCGCGGTGCCTGATGACATGTCGATCAGCAGATAGGAGAGGGAATCCCGGCCGTCGAAAGTAAGATGATATTGCTCCTGGGAGCCAATTCCTCCGGCAGGTACATTGAATGCAGGATGGCCGCCAATTGTAAAATACATGGTTTCATCATTAAGGCTGATCACTTCCCAGCATACACTGACCTGGTTCTTCTCCAGAACATGCTTGATCTTCAGCTCAAAATCATATGGATAATTTTCTCTTGTGGCATCAGAAGATTTCAGCCTATGGGTGATGGAATCAGCAGTCATATCCACGCAGGTAAATTCGCTGTCCCTGGCAAATCCATGCTGATTGGAGGGATATTCGACTCCATTAATACGATAGTGATCCTCAAAATGACGTCCCACATTAGGGAAAAGAACCGGTGCGTGGCGTTTCCAGTAAGCCGGATCTGCCTGCCAGATCACTTCTCTGTTATGTACTTTATCAAAAATGCTGCAAAGCTCAGCACCATGATCGTCTACAGATACTCTAAGATAGTCGTTTTCAATTGTATGGATCATAAATGAATCCTCCTTGATCGATAAATATTGTGTAACTGTTCAGCTGGCAGTATTCTGCAAATCACCGAAGGTGATTTGAAATGCATTTTGGTTCGTAACTGCGAAGGTACCGAATAGTCACGGACATTGATGTCCGGCAATTTTTAAAAAGGTTTTGATTGCTATAAGTTGATGCCGGAATCAATCTGTCTATAAGTATAACACATGGGCCGGATTAATTATAGTTATAAATATACAAAAATAGATCTGAAATGTCGTGGTAAATTGAAAAATACACTGATATAGTGACGAAATACATAAATCATATGTGTAAAAACCACAATAAATGATTGACGAATAAAAAAATATTTGTTACAATTTACCTCAACGAGTCCTGCGGGACCAGAGCGTGTCTGAAAAATTGTGACACACATCTTGCGTAAAGCATTTTTCAGACACACTCTAAGACATAATGAACAAAACGTGAAAACAAGGAGGTCATTGCTATGGCGAAAAAAAGAAATATCATTGTTGGACAATCAGGAGGACCTACTGCAGTAATCAATTCCAGTCTTGCCGGAGTTTATAAGAATGCCATTGAACGAGGATTTGACAAAGTATACGGAATGCTTCACGGCATTCAGGGACTGTTGGATGAACAGTATATTGATCTGTCAACACAGATTCATTCAGAACTGGATATCGAATTACTCAAGAGAACACCATCTGCATTTTTAGGTTCCTGTCGTTACAAGCTTCCTGAGATTCACGAAGATAAAGCAATTTATGAGAAAATTTTTGAGATCTTAAATAAACTGGATATCTATGCGTTTATCTACATTGGCGGAAATGATTCCATGGATACGATCAAGAAACTGTCTGATTATGCGATTCTCACAGGACAGACTCAGAAGTTCCTTGGTGTTCCGAAAACAATCGACAATGACCTGGCGCTGACAGACCATACACCCGGATTCGGAAGTGCTGCAAAATATATCGGCGCATCCACAAAAGAAGTGATCCGCGATGCACTGGGACTTACTTATAAGAAAAATATGATTACGATCATGGAGATCATGGGACGTAATGCCGGATGGCTTACAGGTGCCACAGCACTGGCAAAATCTGAGGACTGCGACGGACCGGATTTGATCTATCTGCCGGAAGTGCCTTTTGATGTTGAGAAATTCCTTGCAAAAGTAAAAGATCTTCTGAATAAAAAAGCATCTATTGTAATCGCAGTTTCCGAGGGAATCAAGCTGGCAGACGGAAGATATGTATGTGAGCTTGGAAGCGTGGGAGACTATGTGGATGCATTTGGACACAAACAGCTTCAGGGAACAGCCACTTATCTGGCAAACTTCCTGGCAGCGGAGTGCGGATGCAAGACAAGAGCTGTTGAACTTTCCACATTACAGAGAAGTGCTTCCCATATGGCATCCAGAGTGGATATTGATGAAGCATTCATGGTAGGTGGTGCTGCAGTTAAAGCTGCAGATGAAGGTGACACAGGTAAGATGGTTGTTATCGACCGTGTTTCCGATGATCCCTACATGGCAGCTACAGGTATCTACGATGTACACAGAATCGCAAATGAGGAGAAACTTGTTCCGAGAGAATGGATGAATAAAGATGCTACAAACGTAACTAAGGATTTTGTAGACTATATTAAACCTCTGATCCAGGGAGATTATCAGCCTATTATGGTAAATGGTATGCCGAGACATCTGGTACTGAACATGAAAAAAGGCAGAAAGAAATAATTGATAAAAATTATAAACGGGCAGCCGGGCAGATCAACTTATCTGTTTTGCTTCCCGTTTTTTCCTGTTATATATGAGATGTGAGAGAAAAATGTAGATAAAGACCAGAATAAAGGACTGAGAAAACCTTAACAATAATAAGAATAATAAAATAAATCACATTATGCAGAATGTATAAAAATTTTAGCTAATTTTAGCAGAATAACCTTGACGAAATGACACAAATTCTATAAAATAATTATGTGCGTATAAGAAACATATATTTACTTATGTGCGAAAGGTGTGGCTGTTCAGTTACTTCACAACAGAATGCTGAATAGTTACAAAAGAACAATAATTTAGGAGGAAAATGTAAAATGGCAAAATGGGTTTACATGTTTACAGAAGGTAACGCTAATATGAGAAACCTTCTGGGTGGTAAAGGTGCCAACCTTGCTGAAATGACAAACCTTGGTCTTCCTGTACCTCAGGGCTTCACAATCACAACAGAAGCTTGTACTCAGTACTATGAAGACGGAAGACAGATCAATGATGAGATCATGGCTCAGATCATGGAAGCAATCACCAAAATGGAAGGAGTTACCGGAAAGAAATTCGGTGACAAAGAAAATCCTCTGCTTGTTTCCGTTCGTTCTGGTGCGAGAGCTTCTATGCCAGGTATGATGGATACTATCCTGAACCTTGGTTTAAATGAAGACGTTGTTAACGTACTTGCTGAAAAATCCGGCAATGCTCGTTGGGCATGGGACTGCTACAGAAGATTCATCCAGATGTACTCTGATGTAGTTATGGAAGTCGGAAAGAAATATTTCGAAGAACTTATCGATGAGATGAAAGCTAAAAGAGGTGTTAAGCAGGATGTTGAACTTACTGCAGAAGACCTTCATGAATTAGCTGAACAGTTCAAAGCTGAATATAAAGCAAAAATCGGTGCTGATTTCCCAACTGATCCTAAGGAACAGTTAATGGGTGCTATCAAAGCCGTATTCCGTTCCTGGGACAACCCACGTGCGAACGTATATCGTCGTGACAACGATATCCCGTATTCCTGGGGTACAGCTGTTAACGTACAGATGATGGCATTCGGTAACATGGGTGATGACTGTGGTACAGGTGTTGCCTTCACACGTGACCCTGCTACAGGAGCTAACGGTCTGTTTGGTGAATTCCTTACAAATGCTCAGGGTGAAGACGTTGTTGCCGGTGTTCGTACACCTATGCACATCTCCGAAATGGAACAGAAATTCCCGGAAGCATTCGTACAGTTCAAACAGGTTTGCGAAACACTTGAAAAACACTACAGAGACATGCAGGATATGGAGTTTACTGTAGAGCATGGTAAACTGTATATGCTTCAGACACGTAACGGTAAGAGAACAGCTCAGGCTGCTTTAAAGATCGCTTGTGACCTTGTTGATGAGGGAATGAGAACAGAAGAAGAAGCTGTAGCTATGATCGACCCACGTAACCTTGATACTCTTCTTCACCCACAGTTTGATGCTGCCGCTCTGAAAGCTGCTACACCAATGGGTAAAGGCCTTGGCGCTTCTCCTGGAGCTGCTTGCGGTAAGATCGTATTCACAGCTGATGACGCTGTTGAATGGGCTGAAAGAGGAGAGAAAGTTGTACTTGTACGTCTTGAGACATCTCCGGAAGACATCACAGGTATGAAATCTGCTCAGGGTATCCTGACAGTTCGTGGTGGTATGACATCTCACGCAGCAGTTGTTGCCCGTGGTATGGGTGAGTGCTGTGTATCCGGATGCGGTGATATCGCTATGGACGAAGAAAACAAGAAATTTACACTTGCTGGTAAAGAATTCCACGAAGGAGACTTCATCTCCATCGATGGTACAACCGGTAACATCTACGACGGAATCATCCCGACTGTAGACGCTACAATCGCTGGTGAGTTCGGACGCATCATGGCATGGGCTGACAAGTACAGAACAATGAAAGTTCGTACAAACGCAGATACTCCTGCAGATGCTAAGAAAGCTGTAGAGCTTGGCGCAGAAGGTATCGGTCTTTGCCGTACAGAGCATATGTTCTTCGGTGAGGGACGTATCGATGCATTCCGTGAAATGATCTGCTCCGAAACAGCAGAAGAGAGAGAGAAAGCACTTGAAAAAGTTCTTCCATATCAGCAGGATGACTTCAAAGGTCTCTTTGAAGCTCTGGAAGGTAACCCTGTTACTATCCGTTTCCTGGATCCGCCTCTTCATGAGTTCGTTCCTACAGATGAAGCTGACATCAAGAAACTTGCAGATGCTCAGGGCAAAACTGTAGAGCAGATCAAGACTATCATCGCTTCTCTTCATGAGTTCAACCCGATGATGGGACATCGTGGATGCCGTCTTGCTGTTACTTATCCTGAAATCGCTAAGATGCAGACAACAGCAGTTATCCGCGCAGCAATCGAAGTTAAGAAAGCTCATCCGGACTGGACAATCAAACCGGAAATCATGATCCCACTTGTTGGCGATGTAAAAGAGCTTAAATATGTTAAGAAATTCGTAGTTGAGACAGCTGATGCTGAGATCAAAGCCGCTGGTTCTGACCTTCAGTATGAAGTTGGTACAATGATCGAGATCCCGAGAGCAGCTCTTACAGCTGATGAGATCGCTAAAGAAGCAGACTTCTTCTGCTTCGGTACAAACGACCTTACTCAGATGACATACGGCTTCTCCCGTGATGATGCAGGTAAATTCCTCAATGCATACTATGACGCTAAGATCTTTGAGAACGATCCATTTGCAAAACTGGATCAGGTTGGCGTTGGCAAGCTGATGAAGATGGCTATCGAACTCGGCAAACCGGTTAACCCGAACCTTCACGTAGGTATCTGCGGCGAGCATGGTGGAGATCCGTCTTCTGTAGAATTCTGCCATAAGATCGGTCTTAACTATGTATCCTGCTCACCATTCCGTGTACCGATCGCTCGTCTTGCAGCAGCACAGGCAGCTATCGCTGAGAAGAATGCATAATTAGCATAAAATATAGATTCATGCGCGAGCATGAGAGTGTCCAAACGTAAAATGGCTCCTGGAACTTTAGAAAAATCTGAAGCTCCAGGAGCTTTTTGATGTATTTTGTAGTGAAACGTGGAATAATCATTTGTAGAAAGTTTTAATTATGTGATCTTTGCATTTATGATCAGGAGATTTGATTTCAAAACTCCGGAATGCGAGGATGATGATACAGAGACAAAACTTTATACAAAAGCAGACGTAAATGTAAGAAAAGAAGCAGGAAAAATAGCCGGATAATTAAGATAGTTTATCTGATTATCCGGCTGTTTTTGTCTGGCTGCATAGTAAGCTTCATAGTAACCTTCATGGTAAAACAAATTGACGTTACATATGAAAAGTGATATAATGTACAATGATTTGACATAAAATATATAAAAAAAGTACAAAATACACAAAAAATACTTACTGTAGAGGTGCTTCAATGTATGCAGAATTACAAATGGAACTGGAAACAAAAGAAATAAATTACAGGCAGTCATCAAATTTACAGGGAGTTATTATGGAAAATATTTCTCCAGAATATGCAGCCAGACTACATGGAAACCAGTTAAATCCTTATAGTCAATGTATCACGAGGGAAAATAACAGCACCATCTGGACAATAAAGACTTTGAATGAAGAAGCATATGAAAATATAATTATGCCGTTGTCTGAATGTACAGATATTTTTTTGAGAAAAAAGGGATTATCAATTTCTGTATGTAATAAAAGGATGCACTTGAAAAATGATAATGAACTTATCACAGAGTTTTATGAGAAGAAATGTCCGAAATATTTGGAGATAAAGTTTCAGACACCCACAGCTTTTAAAAGTGACGGAAAATATGTAATATATCCGGATTTGGGCTTAATATATGCCAGTCTTATGAGAAAATACAGTGCTGTTTCAGAAGCTTTTGATATGTTTGATGAGGAAACACTGGAGGCACTTGTTGAACAGAGTGAAATCGTGCGGTACCGTTTGCAGACAGTACCATTTCCATTGGAGAAAGTTCAGATCACAGGTTTTACAGGAAGTATCTGTATTCATATTAGAGGACCAGAAACAATGGCAAGATATCTGAGAATGTTATTTAAATTCGGAGAATTTGCCGGAGTGGGAATTAAGACAGGCATGGGAATGGGAGCAATGAAATACGTCAGGAGGAATGAAGATGATTGACCAGAAAATTAAGTTGATTACAGGAAGTCTGCTTCATGACATAGGAAAAGTAGTTTACCGGGAAGGCAGTGACAGAAGAAATCATAGTGTATCAGGATATGATTTTCTTAAAGAAGAGGGAAAAATAGAGGATAAAGAGATTCTTGACTGTGTAAGATACCATCACTTTTCAGAAATCAAAAGTGCACGTCTGAAAGAGGATAATCTGGCGTACATCGTTTATCTGGCAGATAATATAGCTGCCTTTGCAGACAGGAGAAAAAAGGAAGACACTGAAGAAAAGGGTTTTGATCTGTCAGTCCCGCTTCAGAGTGTGTTTAATGTATTGAATGGAAATAACCAAAGTTTTTATTATCAGCCAGGTGATATGGATGATCAGGGGAAGATTAATTATCCTGCTTCTGAGAAAAAGCCATTTTCCAGAGAATTCTATATGAAAATCTGTCAGAGAATGTTAGATAATTTCAGAGGTATGAATTGGAGTGAAGAATATCTGAACTCCTTACTGGCCGTTATGGAAGCAAATCTTTCTTATATGCCATCCTCCACTTCAAATGAAGAATTAAGTGATATTTCCCTGTTTGATCATGTAAAATTGACTGCGGCAATTTCTAGCTGCATATATGATTATTTAAACGAAAATCATTTGAGTTATAAGACGGAATTATTTGATAAGAAGGATTTTTATGACAGGAACGCATTTCTCTTATGTTCTATGGATATTTCAGGAATACAGAGTTTCATATATACAATAAGCTCTAAAAATGCATTGAAAAATTTGCGTGCAAGGTCTTTTTACCTGGAAATTATGATGGAGCATATCATAGATCTTCTTTTAGACAGACTGCAACTGTCAAGGGCAAATCTTTTATACTCCGGAGGCGGACATTGTTATCTACTTCTTGCAAATACAACGGAAACTGTTATACAGATTCAAAAATTTCAGGAAGAATTGAAGGAATGGTTATTGAAACAGTTTCAGACGGATCTTTTTGTTGCTTTTGGATATGTGCAATGTACAGGGAATGCATTCAGAAACGTTCCGGAGGGTAGTTATACAGAGTTATTCAGGAAAATGAGTAAAATGCTGTCGTTGCAAAAACAGCACAGATATACGGCGAGAGAAATAATTCGGTTAAATAATCGAAAAGAGCAGGATTATTCCAGAGAATGTAAGGTTTGCAAAAAAATCGGACATGTAGATGAAGAGGGAGTTTGCCCTCTGTGCAGAAAAATAGAGAAGCTTTCAAAAAATGTATTGTATGCAGATTTCTTCTCCGTTGTACTGGAAAATCCAGATGAAAGAGAAGATGCCATGCCACTGCCGGGAGGATATTGTCTGGTTGCAGACGATGAAAAAAAACTGTGCAGACGAATGGAAAATGACGATTATTTTGTACGAGCCTATTCTAAAAATAAGCTTTATACAGGAAAACATATTGCTACGAAGCTGTGGGTAGGAGATTATTCAACAGGAAGTACTTTTGAAGAATTTGCCCGGGAAGCTGAAGGCATCAGCAGAATCGGGGTATTGAGAGCAGATGTGGATAATCTTGGACAGGCTATTGTGTCAGGATTCTGTAATTCAAAAAATGGAGACAGATATATGACATTATCCAGAACAGCTACTTTATCCAGACAGTTATCCTTATTCTTCAAGTATTATATTCGATTCATCCTGGAAAATGGAGAATATTCACTGGAAGGAAAAAATGGTGGAAAGAAAAGACAGGCTACAATTGTATATTCCGGAGGAGATGATGTATTTATTGTAGGTGCATGGAATGATATTATTGAATTGTCTGTAGATCTGAGAAGAAAATTTGAACAATATACTCAGGGGACATTAAGCATTTCAGCAGGCATCGGTATTTATGATTTTTCTTATCCGATTGCTGCCATTGCAGAAGAAACCGGTATGATGGAATCAGAGTCAAAGAGAATGCCGGAAAAAAATGCAGTGACATTACTTCAGGATGGAGAGATTCATCTGGTGGATGACGGGGATGAAGAAAAAGAGATCAGCGATGGAACCTATTCATGGAAAGAACTGGAAGAAGGAGTTGTTCAGGAAAAATACAGGGCATTATGTGATTTTTTTGAAGGTATTGACGAAACCAGAGGAATGTCCTTCTTATACCGTATGATGGAGTTGGTAAGAGGACATGAGGAGAAGATCAATTTTGCAAGAATGATGTATCTTCTTTCCAGGTTGGAGCCGACAGAGGAAGGAACGAAAAAAGAAAAATACAGACAGTTGTCTCAGAAAATGTACAGGTGGATTCAGTCGGATCAGGATTGCAGACAATTGAAAACAGCAATTAATCTTTACGCATACATTCATCGCACAAAGGGGGAACACAGGGATGAGAATTAATGAGAATAACTATGTAGACAAAGCTGAAGAGGCGATTAAGAGTCTGGTTGAGGAATCAAAGCAAAAATGCAGAGGAAAAGTAAATATTGTAACTACATCTAAAATACGGAATCTTCTGGCAATGACCGCAGATATTTATAATCAGGTTCTTACATATACATCAGAAAAATTGGATGATGAAATTTGTGGAAGAATTGAGTATCTCAGAATTCGTTTCATATATGAACTGTCTCTTATACACATCTCCGAGCCCACGAGACATGCGCA
>ENA-OZHC01000184-OZHC01000184.1-human-gut-metagenome-genome-assembly--contig:-NODE-184-length-26715-cov-6.722206_pt1 | contig 26715 bp, 19 predicted proteins | sample MGYA00244043_ERZ653680 | MGnify/ENA primary metagenome ERZ653680 (study PRJEB26926, sample SAMN06165323) | human gut metagenome | biome: ENVO:00009003; feature: ENVO:2100002; material: ENVO:00002003...
ACACCTAAGCCTTCGTCGGCAGCGTCAGATGTGTATAAGAGACAGGTATAAGAGTGATAATAGAATGGCCGTGAGGCCAACGTTTAATTTTATTCGAATAAAACAATGAGTACAGAAAACGAAAATTGGCGTGACGATTCTTCCAGTGAGGAGAATTCAGGCAACAGATTTGAAAGAGAAAACAATTACAGCCGTCCGTCTTACAACCGTGAAGGTGGTGACCGACCCTATCGTCCGCGTTTTAACAGCGAGAGTGGCGAACGCCCACAGCGTGCTTACAGCAGTGATCGCCCGTATCGCCCGCGCTTTAACCCTAATGCTGAAGGTGGTGAGCGTCCACAACGTTCTTATGGTGACCGTCCGTCTTACAATCGTGATGGTGGTGATCGTCCGCAACGCCCGTATGGTGATCGTCCGTCCTATAATCGTGAAGGCGGCGATCGTCCGCAACGTCCTTCTTATGGAAACAACAGTGGTGGTGACCGTCCTTATCGTCCTCGCTATAATAGCGGTGATGGTGGTGATCGTCCGCAGCGTCCTTCTTATGGAGGCTCTTCTTATGGTGACCGTCCCCAACGCCCACGTTTCAATAGTGGTGACGGACAGCGTTCTTATAACAACGACCGTCCTTATCGTCCTCGCTATAATAGCGGTGATGGTAGTGATCGTCCACAACGTCCTTATGGTGGCTCTTCTTATGGAGGATCTTCTTATGGCGACCGCCCGCAGCGTCCACGCTTCAATCCGGATGGTGGAAGAGGCGGATATGGTCGTCCCCAACAGCGTCGTACGCCGGATTATGATCCGAATGCAAAGTACAGCCGTAAGAAACAGATAGAATATAAGGAACAGTTTACGGATCCTAATGAACCGATCCGTTTGAACAAGTTCCTGGCTAATGCAGGTGTCTGCTCTCGTCGTGAGGCGGATGAATTTATCACGGCAGGTGTGGTTTCGGTAAATGGAGTAGTGGTTACAGAGCTCGGAACTAAGATCAAACGTGCTGACGAAGTGAAGTTCCACGATCAGACGGTGAGTATTGAACGTAAGATTTATATCTTGCTGAATAAGCCGAAAGATACTGTGACTACCTCGGATGATCCGCAGGCACGTCGTACAGTGATGGATTTGGTGAAAGGTGCTTGCGATGAGCGTATTTATCCGGTAGGTCGTCTGGATCGTAACACTACAGGTGTGTTATTGCTGACGAACGACGGTGACCTGGCTTCCAAGCTGACACATCCGAAGTTCCTGAAGAAGAAGATTTATCACGTACATACAGATAAGAATGTGACGAAAGCTGATATGGATCAGATTGCAGCCGGTATTCAGTTGGATGACGGTGAAATCCATGCAGATGCTATCAGTTATACGGATGATGTTAGACGGGATGAAGTGGGTATTGAAATCCACTCAGGTAAGAACCGTATTGTTCGTCGTATATTTGAGTCACTGGGTTACAAGGTAGTGAAACTCGACCGCGTATTCTTTGCCGGGCTGACTAAGAAAGGCTTACGTCGTGGTGAATGGCGCTATTTGAGCGAACAGGAAGTAAACTACCTGCGCATGGGCTCTTTTGAGTAATTATATAATATAGGTTTAACACAAATTTATGGAAAAGATTAGTAGAACAAAGATTGTTGACGTGTTGAAGCGCGAAGATTTCGGCGCTATGGTCAACGTGAAAGGCTGGGTTCGTACCCGCAGAGGTAGTAAACAAGTTAATTTTATCGCCCTGAATGACGGTTCTACAATAAATAATGTGCAGGTTGTAGTAGATTTGGCAAACTTTGATGAGGAGATGCTGAAAGATATTACCACTGGTGCCTGTCTGAGTGTGAACGGTGAATTGACGGAGTCAGTAGGTTCCGGTCAGAAGGCTGAGGTTCAAGCTCGTGAGATTGAAGTGCTGGGTACTTGTGATAATACATATCCTTTGCAGAAGAAAGGTCATACGCTGGAGTTCCTGCGTGAGATTGCCCACCTGCGTCCCCGTACGAATACTTTCGGTGCGGTGTTCCGCATCCGTCATAACATGGCGATAGCTATCCATACTTTCTTTCATCAGAAAGGTTTCGTTTATTTCCATACACCTATCATCACGGCTTCTGACTGTGAAGGTGCCGGACAGATGTTCCAGGTAACGACGAAGAACCTTTATGATTTGAAGAAGGATGAAGCCGGTTCCATCATTTATGATGACGACTTCTTTGGTAAGCAAGCCAGTCTGACGGTTTCCGGACAGTTGGAAGGTGAACTTGCTGCTACGGCGCTGGGCGCTATTTATACGTTTGGTCCTACATTTCGTGCAGAAAACTCCAATACTCCACGCCATTTGGCTGAGTTCTGGATGGTGGAACCGGAAGTAGCGTTCAACGACATTACGGACAACATGGATCTGGCAGAAGAGTTTATCAAATTCTGTGTGAAGTGGGCTTTGGATAACTGTGCTGACGACGTGAAGTTCCTTAACGATATGTTTGACAAAGGCTTGATTGAACGTCTGCAAGATGTATTGAAAGAATCTTTCGTACGTTTGCCTTATACGGATGGCATCAAGATACTGGAAGAGGCTGTTGCTAAAGGTCATAAGTTCGAATTTCCGGTATACTGGGGCGTGGACTTGGCTTCTGAGCACGAACGTTATCTCGTGGAAGAACACTTCAAGCGTCCGGTTATCCTGACTGACTATCCGAAGGAAATCAAAGCGTTCTACATGAAGCAGAACGAAGATGGTAAAACAGTACGTGCAATGGACGTATTATTTCCGAAGATTGGTGAGATTATCGGTGGCTCTGAGCGTGAGTCTGATTATGACAAGTTGATGACGCGTATTGACGAAATGCATATTCCGATGAAGGATATGTGGTGGTATCTTGATACCCGCAGATTCGGTACGTGCCCTCACTCCGGTTTTGGTCTGGGTTTTGAACGCTTGCTTCTGTTCGTGACAGGTATGGCAAATATTCGTGACGTAATACCTTTCCCGCGTACGCCACGTAATGCAGAGTTCTAACTCTTAAAATAAATAAGTGAAGTAGCCCGCACAATCTTGTTGTGCGGGCTCTTTTTTTCACTAATAAACTGTTATAATATTAAAATAATTACTTATATTTGTGACAGTCAGATGCCTATACGTTAACCAAATATATACGAACATGAAGAAGAAGTATTTCATTACCATGTTGGCAGCGGTGCTGTTGGCGGTAACAGGAGCGACAGCGCAGAAGAAGGCGAGTTTCAAACCTGCGGATTTGAAAGGTATCTGGCAGCTGTGTCACTATGTATCCGAAATTCCGGATGTTCCCGGTGCTTTGAAGCCCAGTAACACATTCAAGGTATTGAGCGATGACGGGCGTATCGTCAATTTCACTCTTATTCCCGGCAAAGATGCCATAATCACCGGATATGGTACCTATATCCAGCTGACGGACAATAGCTATCGGGAAAGTATTGAGAAGAATATTCATCTGCCCATGCTGGATAATAAAGATAATGTCCTGGAGTTTGAGATGGGAGAAGGCGGACTTATGCATCTGAAGTATTTTATTTCTAAAGATTTGAACGGCAATGAATTGAACTGTTGGTATCATGAAACCTGGAAGCGGGTAACGATGCCGCCTGTATTCCCTGAAGATATTGTTCGTTAAAACGGGCTATCCGGATATAATAAGCAATGTTCCCATGCAAAGCAAGCAATCTTTTGCATGGGAACATTGCTTGTTTTGTGTCCTAACATTGCTTGTGATTGATAGTCAGCTTCTTTAAAAAAAAGAAGAAAACGTTTGCCAGTTTTGGGAAAATCCGTACCTTTGCAAGCCGATTATTATCTAATAAGGATAAGCAATTAATTCAGAGCGAGTTAATTCACCTTTGTCCGGGGTGGCTAATCCGTAATGAAGATTTTTTTTAGTAGTAACATTTAAAAAACAAATCAAGAGTGGATACTTTAAGTTACAAGACCATTTCTGCAAACAAAGCTACGGTAACCAAAGAATGGGTTATTGTTGACGCTACAGACCAAGTATTGGGTCGTCTGGGCGCAAAAGTTGCGAAACTGTTGAGAGGGAAGTATAAACCAAACTTTACTCCTCACGTAGATTGCGGTGATAATGTAATCATTATCAATGCCGACAAAGTTAAAATGACAGGTAATAAGTGGACTGACAAAGTGTATTTGTCATACACAGGTTATCCCGGTGGTCAGAGAGAAATGACTCCTGCTCGTCTGCAGGCTAAACCAAACGGTGATGACAGACTGTTGAGAAAAGTAGTAAAGGGTATGTTGCCTAAGAACAAATTGGGCGCTAAATTGCTGAACAATATGTACGTATATGCCGGCAGCGAGCACAAACATGATGCTCAGAACCCGAAATCAATTGATATAAACTTACTTAAATAATAGATATGGAAGTAGTAAATGCATTAGGCAGACGTAAAAGTGCAATTGCACGCATTTTCGTAACCGAAGGTACAGGAAAGATTACTATTAACAAGAGAGACCTTGCAGAGTACTTTCCATCAACTATTCTTCAGTATGTAGTTAAACAACCGCTGAGCAAGCTGGGTGTTGCTGAAAAATATGATATTAAAGTAAATCTTTGCGGTGGTGGTTTCACCGGTCAATCTCAGGCTTTGCGTCTGGCTATCGCCCGCGCACTGGTGAAGATGAATGCTGAAGACAAGGCTGCTCTCCGCGCTGAAGGCTTCATGACTCGTGACCCGCGTTCTGTTGAACGTAAGAAACCGGGACAACCGAAAGCTCGTAGAAGATTCCAGTTCAGTAAACGTTAAGAGTTGCAGAAATGTTGGGGCGGACAAGTTGCTTAATTCTCAACTTTTATCTCTCAACTCTCAACTGAAAGAGCGTTTAGTATCTAAACTACCGGGACTCTGGATTGATAGACTACCCGGCGGTTGGTTTAGAAAAAACAAAAAAGAAAGTAAACGATTTAAAGAAAAAACAAGATGTCAAGAACAAATTTTGATACATTATTGGAAGCCGGTTGCCACTTTGGTCACCTCAAAAGAAAGTGGAATCCTGCAATGGCTCCTTATATTTTCATGGAACGCAATGGTATCCACATCATTGACCTCCACAAAACAGTTGCTAAAGTAGACGAAGCTGCTGAAGCTTTGAAGCAAATTGCTAAATCAGGAAAGAAAGTCCTGTTCGTTGCTACTAAAAAACAAGCTAAACAAGTGGTTGCTGACAAAGCATCTGCTGTAAATATGCCTTATGTAATCGAGCGCTGGCCGGGCGGTATGTTAACTAATTTCCCCACAATCCGCAAGGCTGTTAAGAAGATGGCTACCATCGATAAATTGACGAATGACGGTACGTATTCTAATCTGTCTAAGAGAGAAGTTCTGCAGATTTCACGTCAACGTGCTAAGTTGGACAAGACTTTGGGTTCTATTGCTGACCTGACTCGTCTGCCGTCTGCACTGTTCGTTATTGATGTTATGAAAGAAAATATTGCAGTTCGCGAAGCTAACCGTTTGGGTATACCTGTATTCGGTATCGTTGATACGAACTCTGATCCTTCTAATATCGACTTCGTAATTCCGGCTAATGACGATGCTACTAAATCAATAGAAGTAATTCTGGATGCTTGCTGCGCTGCTATGCAGGAAGGCTTGGAAGAAAGAAAAGCTGAAAAAGTAGATATGGAAGCTGCTGGTGAAGCTCCTGCCAATAAAGGCAAGAAGAAAGCTACAAAAGCAAGACTCGACAAATCTGACGAGGAAGCAATCAATGCAGCTAAAGCTGCTGCTTTCCTGAAGGAAGACGAAGAGGCTTAATCATAATTGAATGGTAAGATGGTAAAATGATAAGATGATAATATCGTCTTACCATCCTATCATCTTACCATTTTATCATTTAGAATATTAATTATAAAAAGAAAATATATTATGGCTGTAACAATGGCTGATATTACCAAACTCCGTAAAATGACCGGAGCAGGTATGATGGACTGTAAGAATGCATTGACGGAAGCTGAAGGCGATTTCGACAAGGCAATAGAAATAATCCGTAAGAAGGGACAGGCTGTTGCCGCTAAGCGTTCAGACCGCGAAGCTTCTGAAGGTTGTGTTTTGGCTAAAACTACCGGTAACTTTGCCGTAATCATTGCATTGAAGTGTGAAACTGACTTCGTAGCTCAGAATGCTGATTTCATAAAATTGACTCAGGATGTTCTTGATCTTGCTGTAGCTAACAACTGCAAAACTTTGGATGAAGTGAAAGCATTGCCGATGGGTAACGGTACTGTACAGGATGCAGTGACTGACCGTAGCGGTATTACAGGCGAGAAAATGGAACTTGACGGCTATATGACTGTAGAGGGTGCAAGTACTGTTGTTTACAATCATATGAATAGAAATGGTCTCTGCACTATCGTTGCTTTCAATAAAGAAGTTGACGAGCAGTTGGCTAAGGAAGTGGCTATGCAGATTGCTGCCATGAACCCGATTGCGATTGACGAGGATGGTGTTTCTGAAGAAGTGAAGCAGAAAGAGATTGAAGTTGCTATTGAGAAGACCAAAGCAGAACAGGTACAGAAAGCTGTTGAGGCTGCTTTGAAGAAAGCAGGTATCAATCCGGCTCACGTGGACAGCGAAGACCACATGGAAAGCAATATGGCTAAAGGTTGGATTACAGCTGAAGATATAGCAAAAGCAAAAGAAATCATTGCTACTGTTTCTGTTGAAAAGGCCGCACATCTGCCTGAACAAATGATTCAGAACATTGCTAAAGGTCGTCTGGCTAAGTTCTTGAAAGAAGTTTGCTTGCTGAACCAGGAAAATATTATGGACTCTAAGAAGACTGTAAGAGAAGTGTTGGCAGCAGCTGACCCTGAATTGAAGATTGTAGATTTCAAGCGTTTCACTTTGAAAGCTGAATAATTCAACTCAATATATATAAAAAACGACCGCACGGGAATTTCCGTTGCGGTCGTTTTTTTTATGCATATTTTCCTCCTTTGGAAGAAGTGATATACTTACTGATAGACCGTCTGTTTCGGTGAACCGGATTATCCGACCGGTTTAGTCTGCGTATATCCCTCTTTTTTAAGTAGTTCCAGCACTTTCTGTTTGAAATCTCCCTGTACGATGATTTCTCCGTCTTTGGCACTTCCGCCTACGCCACATTTGGACTTCAGCAATTTACCTAACTCCTTCAGGTCATTTTCTGTACCTACGAAACCTGTGACAAGTGTGACTACTTTTCCTCCTCGATTTTTGCGATCCAACTGAACACGCAACTTCTGCCTGGAAGCTTCCGGGGTAACTTGTTCCCCATCATCTTCCATTTCATAACTATAGTCCGGATTGGTAGAATAAACAACATTCAACCGTTCTTTCCAATCATTATTCTTCATATTCGTTCTGTTTTAAGAATCAAAAGTAATATTTTGCGTGGAACTTTGCAATCTTTTGGGACTTTTGTCGTCTAATAGAAAACGCTAATTAGCTTCAAATATACAAAATATGAAAAGAATCATCTGGCTATTCCTATTGTCTTTGGTTACTATACTATCTTTTGCACAATCTTTCAAGGGTACTGTTACGGATACTGACGGAAAGCCGGTTCCTTATGCCGCTCTCTATCTGAGAGAAATGAAGTCAGGTTTAACTACCGATGAGCATGGGCGGTTTCAAACGAAATTATCTACCGGACAATATACCTGTGAGGTCTCTTCTTTAGGATTCATATCCCAGACCTTTACTTTTCAAATGCTGAATCGTGATTATGAGAAGGATATAGTGCTTGCCGAACGTACCTATAGCTTGCCGGAAGTAAACATCACCAAGGGAAATGAAGATCCTGCCTATGCAGTGATGCGTAAAGCGATAGCACGTGCTCCTTATTATCGCACTCAGATAAAAAGCTACACTGCCGGCACGTATCTGAAGGGAACCGGTAAAGGGACCGCTATTCCCGCTGTCCTGAAATTATCCAAAGAGGTGCGGAAAGATGCAAAAGAATGGCTTGGAAAGCTGTTTGTCTTGGAGCAACAGCAGATCGTGAATTTTACTGCCCCCAATGTCTGGAATAATAAGGTATTAGCCAATAAGAACTCTTTTCCAGAAGAAATAGGGGTGGACATGGGTATAACTACGATTAATCTCTATACCCCCGAGCTTTTCGGTAAAGTTTCCCCGTTAAATAAAAATGCTTTCTCGTACTATCGTTTCAAACTTGACGCTTGCTTTGTGGAAGAAGGACAAATGATAAATAAGATCCGTGTGATTCCCAAGAAAGACGATAACCGTTTGCTGGAAGGAGACCTGTTCATTGTAGAAGATTTGTGGTGCATATCGGCTGCTGATGTCAATGTTCGTGCTACCGGGTTGAGAGCAAAGATTAAAATCACTTGCAAGGAAGTACAGTCTTCTGTTTTTCTGCCGGTTTCTATTACGACCTCTTCCACCATTGATATAATGGGTTTCAAGGCAGAGGCTTCTTATCTGGCAGCAATACACTATAGAGAGGTAAAAACGGATATCCAGCCGGAGACCAATACGGATAAAACGGCAAAACCTGTAACTGCCACTGCAGTAGCGCAGCCAAAGAAACATAAATTTGAACGTCCGGCACGGATCGGACGCAAAGATACTCAGGTTGATTCGCTTGCCGATAAGCGGGATTCTCTTTATTGGACCACTATCCGTAGTGTGCCGTTGCGATTGGAAGAAGTGCAGAGTTATCAATATAAAGAAGAAAAGATTGCGCTGAAAGATTTATCACCCGGAGAAAAATCCGAGAAGAAAACAGCGGTCGGGCAAGTACTGAATACCATTATGTGGGGAAAGACTTTCAGGACTTCCAACAAAAATGCATGGTTAACTTTACCTGGTCTTTCCGCTTATATTCCCGAATATAATTTTGTGGATGGCTTCTGGTTAGGAGTTAAGCTAAAGACAGGAGTGAAGTTATCAGAATCTTCTACACTTCGTTTTGTGCCTTCTTTCTATTATACCACTGCCCGCAAAAACTGGATTGGACAAGGAGAACTGACGCTGGATTATGCTCCCCGGAACCGTGGTTATTTATCTCTTTCCGGAGGTCTTCTGTCCGCCGATTATAATTCGGAAAGCGGAGAATCCCGTTTGATTAACAGTATGTCCAGCTCGCTGTTCGGTCATAATCATCTGAAGCTTTATGAGAATGCCTTCTTCACTGTTGACCATGCGATAGAGCCGGCTAACGGATTACTTTTTTCTTCCTCACTTTCCTGGCAACGCAGGAAGATGCTGGATAACCATATCCGTAAAAGTTGGTTCAAAAGAGATGCCGAACCGAATATTCCGGAAAACACAGCTTTCCGACCAATGCCGGAGAATGATATCCTGAAAGCTTCTTTTGAGTTGGAGTACACTCCGGCTCACTACTATCACATGTCGCAAGGTAAGAAAGTGTATGAAGCTTCCCGTTATCCTACATTTGCCTTGAAATATGACAGAGCTTTCCCTATGAGCGGAAGTCGTTATCTTACCTCGTACCACCTGATGCAATTCTCAGCTAAACAGAAAATTGAATTCGGTATGTTCAATCGCCTGCATTGGTCAGTGAATGCAGGCTCATTCTTTGATGCAAAGAATCTTCAGTTCCCCGACTTTAAGCATTTCGCTTCTACCCGCATATTGGTTACGGAACGTTCTTTCGATACCGGGTTTAGTTTACTGGATAACTACGTTTTGTCCACTAATACCCGCTGGGCACAGGCTAATGTCTCCTGGTATACTCCATATCTGCTTTTGAAATATCTTCCTTTTCTGTCAAGAAAAGCATTTGATGAAGCCTTGCATCTTCGTTCCATCGTGATATATGGTCGGCGCCCCTATACGGAGATTGGATATTCGATCGGGTTTTCCGATATGGCACGGATAGGAGTCTTTGCCGGTTTCGATTGCCTGAAGTTCCATTCGGTGGGAGTTTCCCTTAGTTTGCCGTTATCCCTCTTTGCTGACAAGTAAAACTTTTGTAGAAATTATGTTAACTTTCTTCTGTTGGAGTATTCTTTTCCAAAAAAAGCGTATTTTTGTCCATCCGTAACCGAAAGAAATGAAGAAAATGACAACGAACCAGGCAATTCAATATAAGGATAGCATGAAAGTGCCGGAGCCTACTTTGCGCAGGTTGCCGTGGTACTTGTCGAATGTTAAGCTGCTCAAGCAGCGGGGCGAACGGTACGTCTCTTCTACACAGATATCCAAAGAAATCAATATAGATGCTTCACAGATAGCCAAGGATTTGTCGTATGTCAACATCTCCGGACGTACGCGTGTGGGCTACGAAGTCGATACGCTGATAGCCGTACTGGAAGACTTCCTCGGATTTACCGATATGCATAAAGCATTTCTGTTTGGAGTAGGTAGCTTGGGTGGTGCATTGTTGCGCGACTCTGGTTTGAAGCACTTCGGGCTGGAAATTGTAGCAGCATTTGATGTGACCCCGGAATTGGTAGGCACTACATTGAACGGAATTCCGATCTTTCATTCCAGTGAATTCGAGCAGAAGATGCGCGAATATGATGTGAACATCGGTGTGCTGACTGTACCTATCGAGATAGCCCAATGCATTACGGATACCATGATAGCCGGTGGCATCAAAGCTGTATGGAACTTTACCCCGTTCCGTATCCGTGTGCCGGAAAATATTGTTGTTCAGAATACTTCTCTATATGCTCATTTGGCGGTGATGTTCAACCGCCTGAATTTTAACGAAATCGAATAATGAAGATTATTGCTGTCGGAATGAACTATGCACTGCACAATAAAGAGCTGGGGCATACGTTAGTTAATAAAGAGCCGGTTATCTTCATGAAGCCCGACTCGGCTATATTGAAAGACGGAAAGCCTTTCTTTATTCCCGATTTTTCGGATGAGGTTCATTACGAAACTGAGGTGGTGGTACGTATTTGCCGTTTGGGAAAAAACATTGCGCCGCGCTTTGCCAACCGTTATTATGACGCAGTGACTGTAGGCATCGACTTTACGGCACGCGACTTACAACGTAAGTTCCGTGAAGCGGGTAATCCCTGGGAACTTTGCAAAGGGTTCGACCATTCGGCAGCTATCGGAACTTTTGTTCCTTTGGAGCAGGCAGGAGGCGATTTGCAGCTGCTTGATTTCCGTCTGGAAATAGACGGCAAGGAAGTGCAGCATGGCAATACCTCGGATATGCTTTTCAAAGTGGATGAGATCATTGCATACGTCAGCCGCTTTATGACGCTGAAAATAGGCGACCTGTTGTTTACGGGAACTCCCGCAGGCGTAGGTCCGGTACAGATAGGACAGCATTTGGAAGGATACCTCGGAGAAGATAAGTTGCTCGACTTTTATATTCGTTGAGTCAATTTATTACGATATGTTTATCAAACGTTGCTGGTTGCTTTGTTGCTTTATCGCTTTTCTTCTTCCGGTTTCAGCGCAGGAATTCATTACGCTGAACTGGCAGGAATTGTCTTCTGCACAAACGCTTCCCATAGTGACGCGTGAACTCCCTTTGGGGAAAGACTTTCGTTACTTCACCTATCAGGTGGAAATAGAGTTTCCTGAATATCAGAAGTTAAACCGGAGTGAGGTGGCAGCATTAGAGATGCGACTCGACAGTTTACGTCAGCTACCCAATGAAAATGTTGCTTTCCGGGAAGGCCTGCCGGCATCTCCACAGATAAACTCTTTCATCAAGGTCTCCACACATCGCGGTTTTCTCTCCATAAGTTTTGTTCCTGTTGTTTTTCGTGAAGGAAGTTATCAACGGCTGAATTCTTTCAAACTATCCGTGAATTCTTTTCCTAAGAAAGATAAAATAGGAGAGGAGACAGCTACCCGAAATCTGAAAACAACTTTATCCGAAGTATCTCTAAAGGATTGTACAACATCACTTCTTGCTTCCGGCCGTTGGACGAAGATAAGTGTGAGAAATACCGGAGTCTTTAAGATCACGAATGCCGAATTAAAAAAGATGGGATTCTCAAGACCCGAAAAAGTCCGCGTATTTGGTTATGGCGGTTATTTGCTGTCTCAACGTTTCAATGAACATCCGGCAGCTGACTTACCCGAAGTGCCTTTGTTGCGTTTGTCAGATGGTGTGTTGTTTTATGGTCGTGGCACTGTATCCTGGACGCCGGATAGCCAAAATACTTACTTTGTCCGCGAGCGCAACTTCTACTCCGATGAAGGGTATTACTTCCTGACTGATCGGGAGGATATTCCGGAAATGGAAACTGAAATATTCTCTTCCTTGAAAGAGACCTCGGCCAACAGACTGACGACTTTCAATTCCTTTGCTATCTATGAAAAAGATGCATATAGTTGGGCAGGTACCGGCAGGCAGCTTTATGAAGATTATGATTATGTGGCCGGAAATACGAAAAGTTATACGCTGAACTTGCCGGGCATTGTGCCGGAAGCTGCCGGATGGTTGACTACTGTCTTTGCCGCCCGTTCCATTGATGCGTCTACCAGCTACTCTGTTTCAGTGAACGGTGAACAGAAAGGGAACATCGCACTGGCATCCATCGATTCCGATAATCAATATTATACCAGAGCTACTTCTGCAACGATGAATGGCTCCTGGCAAGGGACTAAGTCGGAAAATACAGTTGTAACCATCACCCATACCCGCCCTTCGGGTACATCGGGGCGTCTGGATTACATCGCCTTAAACTATATGCGTGCACTTACGTTGAACACTCCTTATCTCACTTTTCGCTCTTTGGCTTCCATTCATAAGGAGACAACGTTCGTTCTTTCCGGTGCCACAGCTTCTACTGTTGTGTGGGATGTAACCAATCCTGCAAACATTGGCAGGATAGAAGGCAGTTTTGCTGATGGCACCTATACATTTACCATTCCCGCAGGAGAGTTGCGTGAGTTTGTTGCCATTACTCCCGAAGCGGGAGGCTTTGATACAGTGGAAAACGTAGGTGGGGTTGCGAATCAGAATCTGCATTCTCTGGAAGCTACGGATATGATTATCATTGCTCCCGACCGGAAAGACCTGCTGGCACAGGCGGAACGACTGGCACAAGCCCATCGTGAGAAAGACGGATTGTCCGTCCTTGTCCTTACCGCTCCGCAAATCTACAATGAGTTTTCCTCCGGTACACCGGATGGAACGGCTTATCGCCGTCTGATGAAGATGTTGTATGATCGCTTCCCGAATGAAGCTGAACGTCCCAAATACCTGTTATTCTTCGGAGATTGCAGCTACGACAATCGTATGCTGACTTCTTCCTGGAAGAGTTACCGGCCTGAAAACTTTCTGCTATCTTATCAATCGGAAGCTTCTTTGGAAGAGACTTCTTCCTATGTAACTGACGATTACTTCGGCTTTCTGGATGATGAAGAAGGTGATGATCTTACAACCGGTATGTTGGATATTGGCATCGGACGTTTCCCCGTTCGTACGGCGGCTGAGGCAAAAGCCACTGTCGATAAGACAATTGCTTATATGGAAAATAAACAGGCGGGTCCGTGGAAACATACAGTTTGCTATGTAGCTGATGACGGAGATAAGAATATGCATGCTTCTCAATCTGAATTATTGGCAAGCTACACCGAGAGAAATTATCCTTCTCTGCTTGTCAACCGGATCTATGCCGATGCTTTCCATCGTGAATCTTCCGCTACCGGAGAAACTTATCCTGATGCTACGAAGCGCCTCTTGCAGTTATTTAACAGGGGAATGTTGGTAGTCAACTATACAGGTCATGGAAGTACTTCTGCATGGGCGGCAGAGAATCTGCTGACGATGGCTGACATCACTAAAATGACGTCTCCCCGCCTTCCTCTATGGATTACCGCCACCTGTGACTTTACCCGTTTTGATGATATACAAACTTCTGCCGGAGAGCAGGCTTTCCTGAATACTAAAGGTGGTGCTATAGCTTTACTCACTACATCGCGGGTGGTATATGCTTCGCAAAACTCCACGTTGAACCAGGCTTTCCTCCGTCATATTTTTTCGCGTCCCGAAGGTAAACGTTTGCGTCTTGGAGACATCATGCGGCTTTCCAAGTGCGATGAATCTTTGGCTAACGATAGGAATAAACTGAACTTCTCTCTGATTGGCGACCCTGCCCTGACTTTGGCATATCCCGATTACCAGGTGCAGGTAGACGAATTTGCGGGTGTGAATGTGGCAGAAGAAACGAGCGTCTATCCGCAGGTGAAAGCCGGTAGCAAGATTACAGTAAAAGGACGTATCCTGACTCCCGAAGGAGCTTTGGCTGAAGACTTTACCGGTACAGTGCATCCTACAGTGTTGGATAGTAAGGAAGAAGTGACGACTCTTGATAATCGTGATGAGGGAGCTTTCACTTATACCGAGCGCAGCAAAACTCTTTTCTCCGGCAGTGACTCGGTTCGTCAGGGACGGTTTGAATTTACTTTCCCCGTGCCGTTGGATATCAACTATTCCGATGAGGAAGGTTTATTGAGCCTTTATGCTCTGGATGCCGTTCATTCTCATGAAGCCGGCGGAGCTTTCGACCGCTTCCTGGTGGGTGGAACGGATGATGGTGTTTCTCTGACGGACACATTAGGACCTAAGATAACCGTTTATCTGAATACGCCGGACTTTAGTCCCGGTGGACAAACCAATACCACTCCGTTGTTTGTGGCGGAATTGGAAGATGCGGATGGTATCAATACGGTTGGCAATGGCATCGGGCATGATCTTTCACTTTGTATCGATGGCAGTGCGGTGCTGACTTATAATCTGAATGATTATTATACTCCGGTAGCGGGAGACTATACCCGGGGAACGGTATACTTTTCTGTGCCCGAACTCACTGAGGGCAAACATACGTTGTCGTTCCGTGCCTGGGATTTGCTGAATAATTCCTCTACAAAGACTTTGGAGTTTGAGGTGGTTCGCGGATTGCGTCCCGGTCTGTTCTCTGTTATTTGTACACAGAGCCCTGCCCGTGAAAGTACTACATTCGTTCTTTCTCACAATCGCCCCGGTTCCACGCTTGCGGTCCGTATGTCCGTATACGATTTTGCCGGACGGGAAATGTGGACACATCTGGAGAAGGGAGTATCTGAAGGACAAACTTATTATGTGGAATGGGATTTGTGCAGTAATGGCGGGCAACGTCTGGCACCGGGTGTTTATCTGTATCGTGCATCTATTGTCTCCGACGGTAGTCGCGAAAGTACGAAATCACAGAAAATCATTATCCTGTCACAATAAATAGGGGAATTCTCTGTTTTATTTAGTATAAAAGATATTTTTCATCCGCAGATGACGCAGATATTCTTTTGCATAGCTTTTAAATCTGTGTTATCTGCGTCATCTGCGGATGAAAAATTAAATGATATTGTATGAAGAAATATATCTTACTCTTACTCATAACCTTCTTGTCCGCAAACCTTCTTGCCCAGGACAAGAATCAGTTTAATCCCGTTAATACCGGTGTTAACTCTTTGGGTATTGCCCCTGACTCCCGTGGCGGTGGTATGGGAGATGTGGGTGCGGCTACAGATCCGGACGTAAACTCTCAATACTGGAATCCGGCTAAGTATCCGTTTACGATCAGCCGTGCCGGAGTAGCGGTTTCCTATACACCTTGGTTGCGCAAGTTGGTGAATGATATTGATCTGGCATATCTGGCAGGCTACTACCGTATCGGAGATTATCAGGCTGTCAGCGGCTCTTTGCGTTATTTCTCTTTGGGTGAAGTGCCCGTAGCGTATCAGGATGAGAATTCTCCCGGATATACCATTAAGCCTTATGAAATGGCGGTAGATGTGGCGTACTCCCGTATGCTTTCCGAACATTTCTCTGCTGCGGTTGCCTTGCGATACATTTATTCCGACTTGGCGTACAGGGAAGATGAAGACGTTTCCGCCGGCTCTGCTTTTGCTGCCGATATTGCCTTCTATTATACGAATTACGTCATACTTGCCCAACGGGAGTGTATGCTTTCTTTCGGACTGAATGCTTCCAATATCGGTACGAAGATTTCTTATGATAGTGGTAATACCAGTCAGTTCCTGCCTACCAACTTACGTTTGGGTGCTTCCCTGTTATTCCCGATAGATGATTATAATACAATCGGAGTTAGTTTTGATGCCAATAAGTATATGGTTCCTACCCGTCCTGTTCGTGGAGAAGATGAGTCGCAGGAAGAGTATGAAGAGCGTTTGGATCGTGATTATAATGATATTTCTCCCATTAAGGGGATCTTTAAGTCTTTCAGTGATGCTCCCGGTGGCTTCAAGGAAGAATTGCAGGAGATACAGTGGTCTTTGGGATTGGAATATACTTATCACGAACAGTTCTCCATTCGTGGCGGTTATCACTGGGAACATGAGAACAAAGGAAACCGCAAATATTTTTCTTTTGGTGCAGGATTCAAGATGAGCGTATTCTCGTTGGATGCTGCTTATCTGGTATCTACGGCACAAAGTAATCCGCTCGACCAGACACTTCGTTTTACGTTAGGTTTTGATCTGGATGGGATAAAGGACTTGTTCGGACGTCGCAGAAGATGAAGTAGCTACGAGCTACGGGCTACAAGCTACAAGTGTTTTTCGGCAGAAGGGGGAGTTGTGTGTGCCAAATTTAGTAATGCTCGTATTTCCAGTAATTTAGATATATATCCGCTATCCCCAATAATATATCTGTTATCTTCAGTTCATCTTCCGGTAACTTTAAGCGTAGCTTTTTGCTATCGTAGATCATTGCGTTTCTCTCTTGTTTTTTCGGAGTGGTTTTTACGAACATGTCCTTCAGATTAATAGTAATGGTGTTGAAGCTCCGGAAGAAATCCATTCCTGCTACTCCGTCTCCAACAAAATGAAGAGCATCTTCTCCGGGTGTTGCCACTACATTCAGGCTATCGATGCATCCTGTATATTCTCCTATCTGGAAGCATCCTCCACCCGGCATCTTGTAGACACAAACTCGTGTTGTTCCGCCGAAACCTGCCATTCTCATAGAATCCTTTTCCGCTATTTGCTCAATGCGATCTTTATGTCGCTTGAAATAATCGTAGTTCAGTTGGCTGACGCCGGAACCACTGTCGAAGTTCATACGTAACAGTTCTTGGTTATACACTACTTCCAGATCAAGAATATTCTTCCCTGTATGGCAGATATTCGGTGCAAACGTCGGTGCGGGAGTCAGGACTTTGGGAATAGTCAGCCGCTTGGTAAGGAAATCCAGTCTGATTTCCTGGAGCTGATTAAGTAAAGGCAATCCGATGATAGCTTCCAAATGCTTCATATAGCGGTCTGCTTTTTCTTCTCCGGTCTTCATATCCAGTACATAGAAAGGTACGTTCCGGATCACGAGATCACCTATTCTTACTTCTTCTGCCAAGGCAAGATGCCCACTGCCCGCTCGTATTCCATATGCCGTAATCTCCACATCCAGCATCTTCATACCGCAGGCTTCCGCTACTTCGGGTGTCACTACATTGACTCCGGCACCGGTATCCAGTGTATAGTTTCGTTCCTTTCCGTTTAGTTCTCCTTGCAGGGTAATAGCGGTAGAACCTTTGGTTCCTATACTGTCTATGCGGAAGGGGAGGATAAGATCGTTATCCGCTTTGTTCCATTGGTATAGGTCGTATTTCGCCAGCGCCCGGTATTGACATTCCCTTGTCCGGTAGCCGGCAAGGAAAGCGCTGTCCACCTGACCTTCCAGTTGGTCACAAAAACTTTTCAGCGTTTCGGCAGCTTGGTCGTTAGCTCCCAGTTTGCTTAGGTTTTCGGATAGTAAGTATATCATGGAAGCTGTATTCTCAAATCCCATATTATTTTGTTGTTCGTTCAGCAATTTGCCTATGGATTCGCAGGCAGCTTCAGGGCGGTTGAAGAAATTATCCAGTAGTGCCTGACCGAATTCTTGCAGGAAAGGATGTAGGGAGTCTTTGTTAATAGCGAATTCGCGTTGCAGACTGAACCAGTCTGCCTGATTCATGTAAGTTCCGGCACGTTCATCGGCTGTTTGGGCAGATGTGCTGAGGCTTATGCAGAGAAGTAAAAAGAGTAGTATTGTCTTCATATCTATAGATTGTTTCAGGGTTAGACAATCTTCTGGGTGATTCATTTTTCAAATATACGAAATATTCTGTTTGGATGGGTTAAAGGATAACATGAAAGTTTTATTTGTTCTGATTTTAATTTGATTAAACTCTGTGATACTCTATGCTCCGTGTGTTCCGTGATCAGAATATATTCATAACTAGGATAGATATGAGTTTTCACCACAGAGTAACACAGAGTATCACGGAGTTCTATTCTTTTGATTTCAAATTGATTAAACTCAGTGAGACTCTGTGTTACTCTGTGGTGAATTAATTCATATTCGCTCCGAAACGAATATAATTACTGGTCATCAGTTCGTCTCCTTTCTCTTGTTTTGTTTTCATTTCAACAAAGGTAACATGAACATGTTGAATGTCAAAATGCCGGGTACGGATTTATTTTAAGCGCCCGTTCACTTTTCTTTTTTTGCTTTCAAATAAAAGTTGAGCTCATTTTACTCTCGCTCCTCTCACTTTTCGGACAGCTTGGGGGAGGAATGCTGATTCGCCGCATGAACAAAGCGTTTGTCTCGGCAAGATGGCGAAGTGATTGAAAAAAAAGGAATATGACGGCAAAAAGTCAGAGGAATAGATTATAAGCTAACAACCGCTGTTTTCGAAAAGTATAAAATAGAGGCTTTCCCAAACGGATTACCGCATATACATGCAGTATATTCGCATTTTTCCTGTCGAATATGGAGAATTGAGCCGCCGGATCTATATCTCCAGCAAGTCCGATCTCTATTTCCTGCGTGTCGGATCTATATTTCGGACACATTGGATATAGAGATCGGGCACATTACTTGTTAATCCCCGGCACATAGTATCTTAATCCGCGGCACATTGCTTGTTCCGGTGCGGCACATTGCTTGTTATTTTCTGTAGAATAATTGTACGTATTTATGTATCTGGTTGTCATACAGTAGAATGCGGTTTTTCCTTCCCGTATTTCCTCTGCAACGCACTCCCGGGCGCAAAGAAACGATTCTCGGAGCGTTGATAATACAAAATGTCAGAATGATACTTAGCGCCCATCCGGAACGGTTTTGAATGAACGGGAAACAGGCCGTTTTTCGGTCTTATTTACAGCCTTATTTATGTGCCGAAGGCGAAAAACAGCACATATCTGACGATATTAGGGCTGTTTAGTGCCGTAAATACGGAATGAATCAAATAATGAAACATACTGTCTCAACCTCTTTGTCAAAGGCAAGTAGTAACACATTCATGTTACATTTTCGGCTTTTCAGCCGTCCGGCATCCACATTTGCCCGATTTGACTTGCCTTTGAGGTTGAAAGAGTTTTTACTGCTTCTGCCCAATCTTGTAATCTGGTAAGCATAAAAAAAGCGGTAAGGCATTTGCCTATCCGCCAGAGAGGGAGTCGAAGCCCTTGTGCACAAACAGGAAACGCCTACCGCATATAACGGTGAGGCGTATAGTCTGTTCCATGTGCACTCAAATTTTTCGACTTTTCTCCAGCACAAGAATCAGCTAAACGCTTTTTCTTTAATATGTAAAATCATAGTCGTATTTACGACTGCGCAAATATAATAAATAATCGAATCATAGAGTACAGAATTCTTTATCTTTTTCAGCAAAGCTTATTTTTTTCCTTTATGAATGAACCATACGTCAACGTTTCCGGTGAATTCCTACCAAAAGACTCATGAAACTTTCCATTTCAAATATTTATTCCGTACTTTTGTCCGTGAAGATTTATTGTTAAACCGTGAAAGAAATCCATATGAGGCAACTGAAAGTAATTTTGGCAGTCTTCTTTGTATCCCTGTCCCTGTATTCTTATGCCAATGAAACAGACTCTTTGCTTCGGGTACTTGATATGTCTATCAGGAACCGCCCTCAATATACATTAGAACGCCAGGAACAGATAGATGCTTTGCAACGGAAACTCCGTTTGCCTCATTCGGACCAGGAACGCTTTGATGTCTATCGCGAATTGTTCGGCAAATACCGTTCTTATCGCATGGACTCCGCCTTGTGGGTTGCCAACCAGCGTGTGGAGCTTGCCAAGCGCATGAAGAACCCCCTTCACATTTATTCCGCAGAACTGAATGTGGCCGAAGTCATGATAGGAGTGGCCATGTATAAGGAAGGGCTGGAGATACTGGACGGCATTAAATCCAGCGACTTGGATGCTTCCGGCATTTCTTACTATTATTATCAGTATCACCAGGTTTACACGTTAATGGCGGATTATGCTTTTTCCGATAAGATGAAAGATCATTACCGGAGCCTTGCTTATCAGTATAAAGATTCTATTCTCAATATCCGGAAGCCAGGTTCGCAGGGCTATCTGCTGATGAAAAGTGAGAAACTTCTGTACGAAGAAAAATACGATGAAGCCATTGGGATATTGAACAGTTGTTACGAGACGCATAAACAGAAAGGATATAGCGTTGCTATTCCTTCCATCGGGCTGGCGAATGCTTATGGCGTGATGGGAAAGACGGAACTACAGAAGAAGTATCTGATTATTTCCGCTATCGCTGACATTCAGGCAGCGACGAAGGAATATATTTCTCTTTGGAAACTGGCAAACCTCTTGTTTCAGGAAGGGGATATTAACCGTGCTTATACCTATATAGAATGTTCCATGCAGGATGCCACATTCTGTAATGCCCGCTACCGTACACAGGAGATTTCAGAAATGCTACCTATTATTAGCCGGACTTATGAGAACAAGTTGCGGCAGGAGAAAACACAGATGGTTGCTTTGTTCGTCCTGACTTCTGTTCTGCTGATAATCCTGCTGATTGCCCTGATGTTCATTTTCTATCAGATGAAACGGCTGAACGTTGCCCGGAAGGCAGTGAGCGATATGAACGAGGAGCTCAAGCATATCAATGCAAACCTGCATACATTGAATGATAAGTTGCAGGAGTCCAACCAGGTGAAGGAAGAATACATCGGTTACGTCTTCAATATGTGTTCGCTCTACATCAACAAGCAGGAAGAACAACGGAAAATGCTTGCCCGTAAAATCAAGACCGGGCAATTGGATGATTTGTATAAGACTGTCAATTCCTCTTCTTTTGTTGCCAATGAGTTGAAAGAATTCTTCTACACGTTCGATAGTGTGTTCCTGAAACTCTATCCTAAGTTCATAGAACAGTTCAATACTTTGCTTCAGGAAGATGAGCGTATCTGTCCGAAGGAGGGTGAACTGCTGACACCCGAGTTGCGCGTCTTTGCTCTGATCAGATTGGGTATTACAGATAGTGGGAAGATTGCTAACTTCCTTCATTATTCTGCCCAGACGGTGTATAACTATCGTCTGAAAGTGCGGAATAAATCTTTGCTTTCCAAGGATGAATTTATGGAAGCGGTGCAGCAAATTGGATGAAAGATCGTGCATATTCGGTGAATTATAGTAAAATGACGAATAATTTATTTAGTACTATTCATATTATTACTATACTAAGTCGTATCACGGGAATCAATGAACGTCAGTTATGGCATTATGCAGCTGGAGTTCATAAACCTCGCAGGCAGCAATTGGAAAAAATACAGAAAGGTATTCAAGCGTTGACGAAAGAGTTATCTGCCATTAATTTGCTTTAGAATACAGACTACCTAAAATATAAAGAAACACTATATTGCATTGATGAAATCTTGCAGAATGGTGTGTTATCGAAGTGAGGAGGCTATTTTTTGCCTCCTTTTATTTTCCTCAAACATCTCCTCTCATCTACTTCTCTTGTCTATAAAAGGAGAAATCTATCTTCAGAATATCAGTTGTTTATCTATTTTTTATTTCTGTTTTCGTCTACTTTGCCCATCTACTCAGATCACTTCCCCTGAAAGTAATGCTTTAACTTTGCCGTAGAAAATAAAGTTAACAATAGGTCTTCTTTAGGTATTAGTTCTTATTGGGTAAAATGTAGAGAGAATTATTTTTTTATTAATTATAATAATAACCTTATGAAAAACATTTTTAGACTTGTCAAGGGACTTCTCCCTTTGTTGGGATTACTACTATCCCTGTCGCTTTCAGCACAAGACATCGTGGTGAAAGGGCATGTGAAGGACGCTACCGGTGAATCGGTTATCGGAGCTAACATTCTTATTAAAGGTACTTCTATAGGTACGATTTCCGATGTGGACGGCAATTTTACACTGAAGGCGGCTACCGGAAATGTACTTACCGTCACCTGTATCGGCTATAAAGGGCAGGAAATCACCGTGACAAACAAACCTCTCATTGTAGTTACCATGCAGGAAGACAGCGAATTGCTGGACGAAGTAGTAGTCATCGGCTACGGACAGGTGAAGAAAGGCGACGTGACCGGATCTTTGCTGACCGTGAAACCGGATGAGCTGAACAAAGGTAAGCAATTGACTGCTGAAGATGCTCTGGTGGGTAAAGTTGCCGGTGTGAATATCGTGCCGGGCAATGGTGCACCGGGTAGCGGCGGTACCATCCGTATCCGTATGGGAGCCCCTTTGTCGGCAGATAATGATCCGCTGATTGTTATCGATGGAGTACCCGTAAGCAATACTTCTATCAGTGCCATCAATCCGAATGACATTGCTTCCTTTACAGTATTGAAGGATGCTTCTGCCACAGCTATCTACGGTTCGCGTGCCTCCAATGGTGTCATCATCATCACTACCAAGAAGGGAAGTGCCGACGGTACCTCTCGTCCCTCCTTCAACTACAATGGAAACATGACAGTGAGCAATGTATATCAGTATATGGATGTACTTTCTACCGAAGAATTCCGTCAGGCTTTTGCCGAGCATGCCAATGCTCCGGAGACTTTCAAGCTGGGCAATGCAGATGTAGACTGGCAGAAAGAAATCTACCGCGTGGCACTGGGTACGGATCATAACTTGTCCATGACCGGAGCTTTGCAGAATATGCCTTACCGTGTATCCGTAGGATATACTAACCAGAATGGTACATTGAAGAATAATAACTACGAGCGTATCAACGCCAGTGTAGGTCTGTCTCCGAAGTTCTTTGATAAACATCTTTCTGTAGATATCAATGTCAAGGGAAGTATTGAGAATAATCAACCGGTTTCAACAGGCGTGATTGGCAGTGCCATCTCTTTTGATCCTACCCGTCCCGTTTACGAAGACTATGAAGGTAATGTAGGTTTGGGATATTATACATGGATGAATGGCGGTAAACCCATCACGCTGGCCGCTGCAAATCCAGTTGCCGATCTGGAACTGGCTGACAAACTCGAAAAGACAAAACGTTCTATCGGTAACATTGCCCTCGACTACAAGGTGCACGGATTGGAAGACCTGCGCTTTAATCTGAATATGGGCTATGACATCCAGAAGAATGACAATCGTGAAAATGTGCCCGATCTTGCTCCCTCCATGTACACTGGTAATCAGAATGACGGTACGGGCAAGCGCTATAAATACCATCAGACCAAGCGCAACACCTTGCTCGATTTCTATGCCAATTACGACAAGGAACTGAAAGATCATCACATCAATGTTATGGGTGGTTACGGCTGGCAACGTTTCTGGTATAAGAATAATAGTGTAACCACCGACACCGAAAGCAAAGAACTGGCTACTCCCCAGCATGCCGAAGCCGAACTTTACCTGCTTTCTTTCTATGGACGTGTAAACTACTCCTGGAAACAACGCTATATGCTGACGGCTACTCTGCGTGCAGATGCTTCTTCACGTTTTTCTCCCGATAACCGTTGGGGGTATTTTCCTTCAGTTGCGGCAGCCTGGCGTGTGAACGAAGAGGCTTTCCTCTCGAACTTCAAAGCCCTGTCCGATTTGAAACTCCGTTTGAGCTACGGCCAGACCGGTCAGCAATCCATTGGTTCTTACTATCAGCACCTGCCGACTTATACGGCGTCTTATGACGAATCCCGCTATTACTTCGGTGATCAATGGTACACTACTTACCGTCCCAATGGCTACGATGCCAACATCAAGTGGGAGACTACCGAAACTTATAATATCGGTATCGACTATGGTTTCCTAAACAACCGCATCTCCGGTACGATTGACTACTACTGGCGTACTACCAAAGACCTGCTGAATAAGATATTCGTTCCTGCCGGAAGCAACTTTACCAATATGATTGAAACCAATATCGGTAATATGAAGAGCAAAGGTCTGGAAATCGGTATCAACGTGATTCCCGTGAAGAATAAGGATTGGGAATGGACTGTCAGCGGTAACTTTACCTGGAATACTTCCGAAATTACGAAGCTGAACACCATCGACCGTGAAGATAACTATGTGAAGACTGGTAATGCCGGTGGTACGGGTAAATATCTGCAAGTCCACATGGTAGGCGAAACTCCGAATACTTTCTACCTGTTGCAACAGGCTTATGACGATAATGGTAAGCCGCTGGATGGCAAATATATCGCAAAAGATGGTTCGGTCACCAGCAGCGAAGAAGATGCCAACAAGTACGTGACCGGCAAAAGCTCCAAAGCTCCTTACTACTGCGGTCTTTCTACCCGTCTGACATATAAGAACTGGGATTTGGGTATCAACGGACATGGAAGCTTCGGTGCTTATGTTTATAACTATGTGAAAGCCTCCGATTCTTTGGACGGACTTTATGGTGGAACCGGCGTTTCCAGCAATATTCTGCGTTCTACTCTTGAAACCGGATTTACGCAGGATCGCATCTATACCGATTACTTCCTGGAGAAAGGTGACTTCTTCCGTATCGACAACATCACGTTAGGACATACCTTCGATAAGTTGTGGAACGAAAAAACCTCTCTTCGTCTCTCTTTCACCGTGCAGAATGTATGTACACTGACAGGCTATAGCGGTCTTGACCCGGAAATTTATAGCGGTATCGATAAGAACATCTATCAGCGCCCGCGTATGTTCATGCTGGGAGTAAATCTTAATTTTTAATTCATGAAAAATCAGAAAACAATGAAAACGAAATATTTCAAGTTAGCAAGTATATGTCTGGTATCTCTCTTCCTTCTTTCTTCTTGTCTGGGAGATTTGGATACATTGCCTTTGGACGACAATGAATTGGTGGGCGAGAAGGTTTATTCTACGCCTGAGGGATACATCGGAGTATTGGCAAAATGTTATGCCAGCCTTATCCAGACCGGACAAAAGGGTGGTGATGGCGGAAACGGTGACGTGCCGGGTATTGATGAAGGTTATAGTGGTTATACACGTGCTCTGTTCTATTTGCAAGAGGCTTGTACGGATGAGATCGTTTTCCATTCCGGTGGCAGTCATGGAAGTTTGTCACTGTTGTATATGAACTGGGACCCTTCGACAAAGATTATTTGCTATTCATATTATCGTCTGTATATGGCCATTAACTACTGCAATGAGTTTTTGCGCGAAAGTGCGGAAGGGAAGCTGAAAGCCCGTGGCGTATATGATGCTTTGCAGGCTGAAATGCCTTATTACCGTGCCGAAGCACGCTTCATCCGTGCTTATTGCTACAGCATGATTTGCGACTTGTACGGTTCGGCTCCCTTCATTGATGAAACGATGGATGTAGGTACGATTCCCCATCAGAAGACCCGCCAGGAAATCTACGACTATGTGGTTTCCGAAACGGAAGAACTGACAACCTTGCTGAAAGAACCGAAGCGGAATGAGTATGGCCGTGTGGATCGTGTATCGGCTTGGTTTCTCCTGGCACGTGTCTATCTGAATGCCGAAACATGGGTAGGCAAGAATGAATATACCAATGCTTATAAATATGCCAGGAAAGTGATTACGGAAGGTAATTATCCGTTGGCTTCTGATTACCGTCACATCTTCCTGGCAGATAACAATACTTGCTCCGAAATCATCTGGCCCTTGGTGCAGGATGCTGACTATGCACAGAGCAGTGCCGGAACCAACTTCCTGATTAAAGCATTGATGAATGGTCCGATGGATAGCTATGTAAAAACCGGAGTAGGTAGCCGTGGTTGGGGTAATGCCCGTGTAAAGGTGGCGCTTGTAGATAAGTTTGATGAGGCTGACCAAACCTTCTATGAAAATGATCCCTGGGGAGATAATAAGAAGGATAAGCGTGCACAGTTCTTTACCATCGGTCATACAAAGGAAACCTGGGTAGAAGGTAAGGCTTTCCAGAAGACTTTTGAGAATGGTTATGCGTGCATCAAATGGAGAAATGTAACTAAGGACCGTAAGGAATTGGTAGATGGCGGTACTAAGTATTCGTCTGTAGACCTTCCGATGTTCCGTACGGCAGATGCTTACCTGATGGCTGCTGAGGCCATTCTTCGCGGGGCTTCGGAAGGCACGCGTGCTGAGGCGCTGGGTTATGTAAATGAAATCAGAGACCGTGCTTATATGTCCGGCAACTATGGTGACGGGGTATCCGGTCGTATTACCGACGGCCAGTTGAATCTGGATTTCATTCTGGATGAAAGAGCCCGTGAGATGAATATGGAGTTGGTGCGTCGTACAGACCTGATCCGCTTCGGCAAATTCACAAAAGGATATAACTGGGATTGGAAAGGTAGTAGCGACGGTGAAGTTGGTACGTATGTGGGTAAAGATGTGAACGATAAGTACAAATTGTATCCCATTCCGCAGGATGAGTTTACCACGAACCCGTATCTGACGCAGAATCCAGATTATCAGAAATAAGGATGAAGGTTGATTCATTACTTTTCCTTTTTACCTGTCTCTTATACACATC
>ENA-OZHC01000204-OZHC01000204.1-human-gut-metagenome-genome-assembly--contig:-NODE-204-length-24973-cov-5.587126_pt1 | contig 24973 bp, 10 predicted proteins | sample MGYA00244043_ERZ653680 | MGnify/ENA primary metagenome ERZ653680 (study PRJEB26926, sample SAMN06165323) | human gut metagenome | biome: ENVO:00009003; feature: ENVO:2100002; material: ENVO:00002003...
CTTGAAAACCGTTGTACTGCGAGGTACCCGGGGTTCGAATCCCTGTCTCTCCGCTGGAAAGAATTATAAAATAAAGAAAATCCCTGTAAACTAATGTTTTACGGGGATTTTTGTTTTTAGCAAATGGCAAAAACGGTATATTAAAGCCTTTTTCTGGTGTACTATTCGGTGTACCTGATTACCCTCTAATGAAAAGTGCATCTATTTAGTAAATGGTTTATTGTTTATCAGTGTTTTACATCTTGGAAACAAATTGCCTTTTTTCTTATTTCTCCTGACTCGGACCGTATCAAAACCGTGCCCAAACCGTACTCGGTCCGTACCATCTCCGTATCTATACAACCGAATTTGCTACGGACCGGGTACGGACTTGGTATGGACCGGATGTGGGAACAAGCATTTTCGTATGGTTTCCCCGAAAGATATGCGTCTTAGGAGAATTAAATTTAGAATGTTCTTTTGATGAGAATTGAACATAAGCTGGAATGAATAATATAAATGGAGCCACCCTATATCTTCCATTATCCGATTTTCACCTCTTTAATTCCGATTTTTCTCCTATAGAATTGGTTGTCAGCCTTTATTTTTGCATTTGAAAGAAATTAATGATCTGAGAAACTTTTTACTAATAGTCATGAAAGCGAAAATTTTATTATTAGGTTTGGCTGGCTTGTTTGCCACCATATTGGAAGGGTGTGGAGATTCTTCTCCGAAAAGTTGTAATTACTATATAGATGCCGTGAATGGTAATGATACCAATGATGGGCTGTCCATGGATGCGGCATGGAAGAGTTTGGATAAAGCAAAAGGGGTGGAACTGAATGCCGGAGACAGCTTGTTGTTATGCCGGGGAAATATATTCAGTGGCGTTTTAGAAATTACTGGTGAGGGGATATCCGGTTCTAATGTGGTGGTGGATGCCTATGGTATAGGCGAGAAGCCTTGTATTGTTGCTCCCGATAGTTCAATGTATGCTGTATTGGTTAAAAATTCAAAGTACCTGACATTGCAGAATCTGGAAGTTATAAATACAGGAACGACACGACTGGCAGGACGTACAGGAGTAAAGGTCTTGTGTCAGGATTATGGCGTTTCCCGCAATATACGCTTGAATGCGCTTGATATTCATGACGTGAACGGGACACTTCGTAAGCATAGCGGAGAGGGATGTGGTATTTTGATAGAAAATCGATGGAAAGATACGGTTTCCGTTTATGATAGCCTGATCATTGAGAACTGCGCCATCCGGCGGTGCGAACGCAATGGTATCAATTGGAGTGCTCCATGGAGTCGTAAAGACTGGCATCCCAATACAAATATTATTGTTCGCGGTAATCTGATAGAGGGAGTTCCAGGAGATGGAATTGTCCCTATAGGTTGTGATGGTGTGCTGGTGGAATATAATTTAATGCGAGATTGCCCGGATGTCTTACCGGAAAAAGATGCGGCGGCCGGAATGTGGCCTTGGAGCTGTGATAATGCTCTCTTCCAGTTTAATGAAGCAAGTGATCATCATGCACCATGGGATGGACAAGGGTTTGATTCGGATTTTAATTGCAGGAATACTACTTTTCAGTATAATTACAGTCACGACAATGACGGAGGATTTATCTTGATATGTAATGCTGGGAAGGTAGATACATTGGAAAGCGTGGGGAATATAGGTACAATAGTACAATACAATGTCAGTATCAATGACGGTGTTCGTCCTCATCCTACTCATGCTGGTATATTTTCTCCGACTATCCATATTGGAGGACCTTGCAAATATACGATCGTGAAAAACAATATCCTGCATGTCGCTGCCAAACCAAGTACCGTGAAAGACCATACAATTGTTAATTCGGATACATGGGATGGATTTGCCGATAAAACAGATTTTACAGAAAACGTTTTTTATGCGGAAGACCCCTCCGCTTTTATGTTGCATGCCTCAACGAATAATGCTTTTTCGGGAAATTACTATTTAGGGCAGTTTGCAGAAAAGCCGGAAGATGAAAAGGGAAAAAGAAACTCTGTATTTTATAATTCGTTGGTAGAAAAAGACCCTACCGGATACAATATCCTTACTTCCTTGCTAATGAAAAAGGTGGAAATAGCTGATGGTGCGGCTTATGTATGGGCTGTTGACGAAAAGGCAATAAGAACTTTCTTTGATAAAATAAAGGAGAAATAATGCGGATAAGGTGATTTTTGTCCTATACTTGACGAATTCCTCCCCTTTTTTCAAGTTTTATTAGCCTACTTTTGGTGCAATGAATTATCTTTGTTACACTTAAATAGGCTAATAATTATGAAAATACATTCGACAGATAAATGCGAGTACTTTATTGTTCTGTTATTTCTGGCAGTTTCTTTACCACTTCATGCCAAGCATTTTAAAGTATTGGACATTTCGGATGGTTTGTCTAATAATACGGTGAAATGTATTGCTCAGGATAAACAAGGGTTTATGTGGTTAGGGACATTTGATGGGTTATGCCGTTTTGACGGCGTTAATTTCACAGTGTTTAGGAATGAACTTGACGACAGTTTATCCATTGCGAACAGTCATGTGGAGGCAATACTGGCAGAAGAAGACGGGTTATGGGTAGGAACACAAAGTGGAGTAAATTTTTATTCTTATAAAGAGCACTGTTTTTATCCTTGTTACCAGCTTTTCCCTACCAGGGAAAAGCAGAAAATGAGAAAGGCGGTAAAGAGCATAATCCGCGTTGGAAGTAAGATTTATACATTGAATGTACAGCGGGAGCTCTTGGTTCTTACCAATCAGCGTACATTCAAATTGTGTCATTATAGCGACAGTGCGTCTTGTTTGTCTATAGCTGTTTATAAAGATGGTTTGCTGCTCATGCAGACTACAAATGGTTTGCAGTTGATAGATTCGGAAAAAGGGACTGTTGTCGCTAGATTGGATTTTAGAGAAAATGATTCAGATGACAACGTTTTATTCTATAGTAAGGATACTGATATTATATATGTGGGATTCGGTATAGGGCATACCAGTAAAGCTTTTAAAATTAATGGGAATCTGGAATTTGAAAGAATAGATGTACCGGTTCCGGCAGATTTGAAAGCTGTCGTTGATTATAATGGCAGTACGTTTTTCGGCACAGATGGTAATGGATTGTTTGGTCTGGCTAACGGTGAAATGACTCATTTTACTCCTACTGATAGCAATATAAGCAGTGACGCTATTCATGCTCTGTTTGTAGACAGGGATGATAATCTTTGGATTGGAACCTATCGCGGGGGACTTAATCTGTGTTCTATCCGATATAGTTGGTTCAAGTCGTTATCTATGGCAAACAAGCAGTTGACACAAGGGGTAGTGACGGCTGTCTTTCCTGAAAAGGACAAGATATATATTGGCTTAGATGGTGGAGGGCTGAATGTATATGATAAAACGACCGGAAAAACATCAGTTTACACAACTTCTAACAGTGATATTGCGGGTAACCATATTCTTTCTGTTTGTGGAGACGGGCAATATATTTGGTTAGGTATTTACGGAAAAGGTTTATGTCGTTATTCTCCGTCTTCACATACATTCAAAACATTTGCGCTTCCATCGGTCAATGGGCAGAGTAATTCAAATCGTGTTTGGGAAATAAAGGATGATGTTCGTGGGTATTTATGGATTATAGGACAAGATGTTTGTTTGTTTAATAAGACCTCGGAGACTTTTACTTTTATCAATGAATTGAATGGAGTTGGAGCTTCTGGAATAAGGTTTGATGAAAACATCGCTTGGATCAGTACGACATCAAGCGGAATCTATAAGTTGGATAGAGTGACCGGTACTATTCTGAAGCATTATTTCAAGGAATCGAAAGATGCGTCGATTCCATCTAATGGCATTCGATATATCTATCTTGACTCTAAGCACCATCTTTGGTTTGCTACTGAGTATTCGGGAGTTTATAAGTTGGATGATACTTCTGGTGATGTAACTTCATATGGAGTAGCCAATGGATTAACAGAACGGAATATAGTCAGTATTCAAGAGGACCATTCTGGTTTTTATTGGTTTGCTACGGGGAATGGGCTGTTTCGATATGATCCCCAAAATGAGATTTTTATTCGTTTGGGTAAAGAAGATAACCTTCCTTTTATACAGTTTAATTATAATGCTTGTTTTGCACAAGAGAATATACTGTATTTGGGGGCTATGGGAGGATTGGTCTGGTTTAGGCCGGACGAGGTCAAGTATAATCGAAGTTCAAATTTAGTTTATTTTACAGATATAGAACTGCTGAACAAGGAAAAAAAGATAATCAAACTTTATGCTGATAATCCGGAAGAAATGCGCTTACCTTATAATCAAAATTTCTTTACTATTTGTTTTTCAACACCGGAATTGGTCTCTCCCAATAAGGTCACTTTTTCTTGCTATATGGAGAACTTTGAACAAGGCTGGCAGGATATTTCTCATAATAGGAAAATATCTTACACGAATGTCCCTCCGGGAAAGTATAAGTTTTACGTCCGGGCATCAGACAGCGACGGAGGATGGAGCGAGCATATTTCTTGCTTGCAGATTGTTATCACGCCTCCTTGGTGGAAAACCGGTTGGGCTTTTGCTTTATGGGGAATGATTGTCCTTGCTATTTTGTTCTTTATTTTGTGGTTTTATCGGCATGAATTGAATATCAAGCATATGGTTCGGATGAAGGAGTTGGAAAAGAACACTGCGAAGAGTATCAGTGAGGCCAAATTAAATTTTTTCACCAACATTACGCATGAGTTACGTACTCCTATTTTTCTGATAACGGCTCCACTAGAAGAATTGTTGGCTTCAGGAAAAACTCCCGTGCAAGTACCGAAATCCTATTTGGCGGCAATGTACCGCAATGCAATGCGCCTGAATAAACTGATTAGTCGCATCATTGATTTCCGTAAGCTGGAATCTGGTAAATTGAAACTGGAACTTCAGCGTCAAAATGTAGTAGCTTTTTGCAAAGATTTGACGGTGGATTATGAGGCGCTTTGCCAGCAGAAAAATATTATCTTTTATTTTCAACCTTCAAAAACCGTAATAGCTTTAGATTTTGATCCGGAAAAGCTGGAATCGGTTCTGTCTAATTTAGTTTCCAATGCTTTTAAATATACCCCTGAAGGGGGGCGCATTGTTTTTTCTATTGATGAAGTGGATTCTTCGGTCGTTTTTACGGTAGAGGATAACGGTATCGGCATCAAGAAAGAATATCATGAGGTGATTTTCGACAGTTTTTTCCAGATAGATCCTTCCAGGGCTTCCGCTACGGGAGATGGTATTGGTTTGTCATTTGTGAAACATCTTGTTGACCTTCATGGAGGAATTGTGAAAGTGGAAAGTGTACCTGAGCAAGGTTCAAAATTTATATTCAGTATTCCTAAGCCTGATGTTGAAGAAGAAGAACAAGGTTTAGTAGAACAGTCTTCTGTTATCATGGATGAAGAAATCAGAAAACAGTTAATAGGGCAAGAAATTATTTCTGTGCAATCTCCGGTAGCCGCGCATTCGGTTCTGATTATTGATGATGAAAAGGAGACTGTAGAGATATTGGAACGTTTTTTGATTGAAGACTTCAAAATCTTGAAGGCAAGTAATGGATTGGATGGGTTGGCTATAGCACAAGAATCTTTGCCGGATATTATTATCTGTGATATTATGATGCCTAAAATGGATGGAGCAGAGTTTCTTGCTATTGTAAAGGGGGATAAGAAACTTTCTCATATACCGGTCATCATGTTCACGGCAAAGACTTCGGAGGAAGATAAGATGGCCGCTTTTGACAGTGGGGCAGATGCTTATTTGACAAAACCTGTTTCTTTGAAATATCTCAGGAAGCGTATTGACCATTTATTGGCAAGGTCGGAGTCTGTGGAAATGACCAACATAATATCAAAAACAGAAAAGAATTATACGAAAGAAGAACAGCGCTTTTTATTGAAATGTAAGGAAATTATTGATGATAATTTAACTAATGTCGGTTTTGATGTGTTGTTTTTAGCCGAACAGTTAGGTATGAGTCATTCTTCTCTTTATAGGAAGATTAGGACAGTTGCCGGAATGTCAGTGATTGAATTTATCAATGAATATCGTATATTTAAAGCCGTGCAATATTTCAAAGACGGTGAGACGAATATCAGTGCTGTCAGTGTGAAGTGTGGTTTCAATGATCTGAAAAATTTTCGGGATGTGTTTAAGAGGAAGATGAAAGTATCCCCCAAACAATATGTGATGCAACTTTAACGATGAAATGCTGTTGATAATAGGTTTGTCCGGTACCTTAAAAGCAATGGGTTTTTATGGCATCGGACATTCTTGTGAGTGAATATTCGGATAAAAATAATATTTAATGTGATTTTTTTACGAACAGGCGGACATTACGAATTTCCGCCCAAAAATGGTGATTTTTTCCCTCTTTAACTGTTATTAATGGGCTATTTTTGCATAACGAGATATAGAAAACAGGCCTGTCGAATGTTTCGGATATTGATTTTAAAAAAGATTTTATGAGAAACTTTGTTTTTAATTTTAAGTACTAATGTATGAAAGACCTAATTAAAAAAAAGAAAAGCTGTAGCATCTTTTTTCTAAGAATGCTTTTTTTGTATGGGTTACTTGTCATTTCTGTCGGAGCATTTGCACAGGGTGGCAAGGTTAGTGGTAGAGTGTTGGATGATGCGGGAGAACCGGTCATCGGTGCTGGTATCTTGTTGAAAGGAACATCCATCGGTACTATAACCGATTTAGATGGATACTTTATTCTTTCTGTTCCTGATTTAAATGGTGTTTTTGTTGTTTCTTTTGTAGGAATGGAGTCACAGGAGATTTCTATTAAAGGAAAAAGCAAATTTAATGTGACTCTGAAGTCATCCAGTCAGATGCTGGAAGAAGTACAGGTAGTGGCTTATGGCGCCCAAAAGAAAGTTACGTTGACGGGATCGGTCAGTTCAATCAATACGAGTGAGCTGTTAAAGGTTCCTACCGCGAGTATTGGTAATATGCTTTCGGGAGTCTTATCCGGTGTATCTTCCATACAGACTACCGGACAACCGGGTGGAGATGATCCGGAACTTTTTATTCGTGGTATAAGTACATTAAATTCTGCTAATGCTAAACCTCTATATTTGGTAGATGGAGTAGAACGGGATTTCTTTCAAATTGATCCTAATGAAATTGAAAATGTTACGATCTTGAAGGATGCTTCATCAACAGCAGTGTTTGGTGTGCGTGGTGCAAACGGTGTAATTCTGGTTACAACTAAACGTGGTAAGGAGGGCAAAGCTAAAATTAATGCGTCTTTCTCTTATGGTATGCAGGCACCAACCCGCTTGCCGGAATTTGTGAATAGCTATGATTACGCGAGTTATATCAACGAAGCTTATGAGAACGACGGAAAAGCCTTACCCTTTAGCGATGATGTAATTGAGGCTTTCAGGACACAGAGCAATCCGCTTATGTATCCTGATACGGACTGGATGGAAGTCTTGTTTAAATCAACCACACCGCAGACTCAAGGCAATCTTAATATATCAGGTGGTACGGACCGGGTGAGATATTTTGTATCTATGGGACTTCTTGATCAGAAGGGTTTTTTTAAGAATTATGATACCCGCTATGATGCTAATTACAATTATAATCGCTATAACTATCGTGCCAATTTGGATGTGGATTTTACTAAGACAACATTAGTTTCAATCAATTTGGGAGGTCGTGTAGAGAAAAGAAACTATCCTCGTTCGGGAAATAGTCTTGATGATTTGTTCCGGCGCATTTATTGGGCGTTGCCTTTTGGAGGTCCTGGTATAGTGGATGGAAAATGGGTGGTAGGCAACAAGCAATATATCCCCATCTTAGGTGAGAATGTTTCTTTTGCTGATGGTTTGTATAATGTGTATGGACGTGGATATGACGCGTCAACGACTAATGTGGTTAATCTGGACTTGGCGTTGACTCAAAAACTGGATTTTATTACGAAAGGCTTGTCGTTTAAGGCAAAATTTGCTTATAACAGTAGATTCTCGCGTACTAAATATCGTGGGACGTCTACACCGCAATATAAACTTTGGTATAGGAAGGACATTACATGGGCAGACCAATCTGCAGGCAGTGACCCGAACGAAATAGTCATGGCGCAAAGTGGTGAAGAAGGGATAATCAGTTATAGTGAGGCCACTGACAAAGGGCGTGACTGGTATGCGGAAGTCAGTTTGGACTGGAAACGCGACTTTGGTAAGCACCACTTTACGGCCTTGGCATTGTACAATCAGAGTAAAACTTATTACCCCAAGAGTGGATGGCCTGGTATTCCTCGTGGATATGTTGGTATCGTGGGACGTCTGACGTATGATTATGATCAAAAGTACCTGATTGAGGGAAATGTGGGCTATAATGGCTCCGAGAACTTCGCTCCTGATTGCCGTTATGGATTTTTTCCGGCTATATCCGGTGGTTGGGTATTGACCCAAGAGGAGTTTTTAAAAGATAATTCGATTCTCGATTTTCTGAAAATACGTGCATCATACGGTATTGTAGGTAATGACCGTTACTATACAAATGGAGATTATATGGTTCGTTTCTTATATCTGCCTAATAGCTATGCAATTGGAAATGGTTATTACTTTGGTACTGGTAAGAACGCGACTACCGGTGCCTATGAAAGTAGTTTTGGTAATCCGGGAGTAAGTTGGGAGAAATCGGCCAAACAGAATTATGGTGTAGATTTTGCTTTCTTCGGTCAGAAGTTGAGTGGTAGTTTTGATTATTTCTATGAGAAACGTACGGATATCTTGGCTCAATCCAATACAGATCCAGTAATTCACGCTATGGCGCTACCGGTATTAAATCTGGGTGTTGTTACAAACAAAGGTATGGAAGTCAGTCTAAAATGGAATCATAAAATTCAGAATTTCCGTTATTGGGCCAATTTTAATATTTCTTATGCTAAAAACAAAATTGTATATCAGGATGAGGTACCATCCGAATATGAATATACATTGAAGACGGGTCATCCGGTGGGACAGCCTTTTGGATTCAAGGTGCGCGGACTCTATTATGAAGGTATGGAAGATGTGGCTGACCATAGCTATACGTTGAAACCGGGTGATGTAGTCTATATGGATTTGAATGATGACGGTAAAATTGATGATAATGACAAAACGGCTATTGGCTATCCGAATTATCCGATGTTGAATGCTGGTCTCACGTTAGGATTTGAATACAAGGGCTTTGATTTTAGTATGCTGTGGACCGGTGCCACAAAGACGTCTCGCCTGCTGAGCAATGAATTCCGCGTGCCTGCCGGTGGGGCTCAATACCGTGCTTTATTAGATTATATGTATGAAGGTCGTTGGACACCGGAAACTGCTGCCACGGCAGAACTGCCACGTGCCAGTATCGATGGATTGAACAATAATTATCGTGATTCGGAGATGTGGATAAGGGATGCCAGCTATTTGCGTTTAAAGAATATCGAAGTAGGGTATAATTTTCAGTTTCCTTTTATGAAAAAAATGGGTATGGAAAAAATGCGAGTGTTTATGACTGCATATAATTTACTTACGTTTGATAAACTCAATATCATTGATCCGGAAACGACTGATGGTAGCAAACCCAAATATCCGGTGATGCGTGTGATTAATTTTGGATTGAATGTTAGCTTTTAAAGATATTATTATGAAAAAATATATGGCGGTATGTGGTGCCGTATTATTGGCTTTTTCGACTTCTTGTGTCGATGGTTTGAAAGTCGGTGATGATTTCTTGGAAAAAGCACCGAGTGTGGATAAGGATAAGAACTATGTGTTCGATGATCCTGAGTATGCCAAAGGCTTTTTGTGGAATACCTATGGAACATTGTATTATGGTCGTCAGTTAAGCGAAGGAGATCGTGGTAATGGGTCTGCAATCGATGGTTTGACTGATAGTTTTACGTGTGGTCTTACTTGGTGCTCAATGTATAATACTTACTATTCAGGGCAGTTTACTTCTAATACTAATCCCGGTTCTTGTGTTTATTCCTATTCGGCCGGAACACAATGGTCGGGCATCCGCAAGGCATGGTTATTTATTGAGAATATTGGACAGACTCCCGGCATTGATGATGGAGAGAAAAGACGTTTGGTGGCAGAAGCGAAAATGATTATAGCCTGTCATTATGCAGATATGTTACAGCGTATAGGTGGGGTACCTTTGCTGGATCATTCGCTTGATCCGAATGAAGAATTAAAAATTCCACGTGCTACAGTACGTGAAACATTGGACTTTATCATAAAACTTTGTGATGAGGCTTATGAGGTTTTGCCATGGGCTTTAGCTGACAGCGACCAAGAACAGTGGGCCGGACGTTTCACGTCAGCGGCTGCACTTGGGCTGAAAATCAGAATATTGCTGTTCGTTGCCAGCCCGTTGTTCAACGATTCCCAGCCCTATTATCCCGAATTGGCGAGTATGCCGGCAGTGGAACAGTTACATGTATGGTTAGGTGGCAAAGATGATCAGCTTTATAAACGGGTGGCAGATGCTTGTGATTTGTTTATGAAGCGCAATGATCAGGAGGGCAAGCCATGGGATTTGGTACGTAATTCAGATCCACGTCAAGCTTATCAAGATGCTTATTTTAAACGTGCTAACGGTGAATTGCTGATAGATACTCGCAGACGTGCCACGGCCTCTTGGAACTGGGATAGCAGTTGTGCGTATATCTATTTCTTAGGAAATTATGGAGCTCTTGTGCCTACCTTGGAGTATGTAGATCTTTTCCCTTATGCCGATGGAACTCCTTTTGATTCTTCATTTTGGGATCAACAGGGAAAAGATAAATATATTAAAGAAGATCCATTTGCTGACAGAGACCCACGTCTTTATGAAAATTGTTTAGTGAACAATGCAGAATGGGGCAAAGGATATCCGGCTGAATTATGGATCGGCGGTCGTAATGGAATAAGCAAGGAAACAGTTTCCGAAGGTAGTAATTTCACCGGATTCAAAATTTACAAGCATATATTGAATCAAAGTGCTCAAAACGGTAAGCAGGATCAATGGCCTTATATGCGTTTGCCTGAAATATACTTTTGTTATGCGGAAGCATTGAATGAGTTGGGACGTACGAGCGAGGCTTATGAATATGTAGATTATATACGTGCTCGTGTTAATTTGCCGGGATTGAAACGTGGATTAACCCAAGAAGGGATGCGGAAAGAAATTTTGGATGAGCGTGCTCGTGAGTTTGGTGCAGAAGAAGTACACTTTTTTGACATGGTACGTTGGAAAATGGAGAAGGATTTTCGTAAACCATTGCATGGGGTGCGCATTCGTCGCGGAGAGGATCAAGTTTCTTATTCCTACGAAAAATTTGAAATTAAGAAGCGTTATATTCAGGATCAGGCGGATGGTAAAGTCAACTTTACGCCCAAATGGTATCTCACTCCGATACCTTTTGTAGAGATGAATAAGGGTTATTTAACTCAAAATCCGGGTTGGTGATAGTAATTCTACATTGAAAACTAATGATTTAGATGATTATGAAGAAAGTATATAAATTATCGTGTCTGTTCTTGTTCTCATGCTTGGGCATGCAGGCGCAGGAAGATAGTATTCTCATAAAGAAAGGAGACTGCGAATTAAACTTGGGATATGGCATCACCGTGAAAGCCAAAGAGTCCTCTGCAGCGGTCTCCGAAATTAAAGGCGAAGAGCTGATGAAAAGCGGTGCTACCAATCCGCTGAACGCTCTGTTTGGTAAAGGACTTGGACTGACAACTTTGCAGTCCGGAGGTACCATTTGGGAAAACACTCCATCTATCAAGATACGTGGGTGTAGCACAGGAAATGTTTTGGTCATCGTTGATGGTTTTGAACGTGATTTAGGAGCTATTACTAAAGAAGAAATAGAGAGTGTGCAGGTTCTGAAGGATGCCGCAGCTACTGCACTTTATGGGTTACGCGGAGCTAATGGTGTACTGTTGGTCACCACAAAGACCGGTACCCGGAAGAAGCTGGATATTCGCGTGAACTATGAACACCATTTTAATAGTCTGAACACTTTGCCTAAATTTGCTGACGGCTATACCTATGCGCTGGCCATGAATGAAGCGTTGGGCAATGATGGACTATCTCCTCGCTATGATAAAGCTTCATTGGACGGTATTAAAAGTGGAAATCCTTATTATGGAAATGTAAGTTGGATGGACGAAGTGCTTAAGGATAATGCTTCAACAGACAATGTATTCGTCACGGTAGCTGGTGGAGGGAAATACGTGCGATATTTTTCTTCGGTAGATTATCTTTCCAGTCAAGGATTCATGAAACCAAAGAACGTCGTAAAGGAATATTCTTCACAGCATAAGTACTCCAAGCTGAATGTACGTACCAATATTGATGTGGAGCTAACTAAGACCACACAGATGGCTTTCAAATTGAATGGCATGCTTTCCGAACACAACCGGCCGGGAGTCGGAAGTAGCCAACTGATGAACCTAGTCTATAATACTCCGGCAGCAGCATTTCCTGTACGTGTTTCTTCCGGAGAGTGGGGAGGAAGTGATGTCTGGACTGCTAATCCTGTGGCTGAGGTGGCTGCCCGTGGGTATGCTCGCAGCCATTCCCGCCAGCTTTTTGCTGATGTAGCCTTGAAGCAAAATCTAGATATATTGTTGAAAGGCCTTTCAGTTGATGCCCGTATTGCTTACGATAACTACAGTGAGTATTGGGATAACTACGGAATGACTTATGCTTACCGCGTCCCCACTGTACAACATCCTGTTTCTGCTGATGATTATGTTTTGAGGGGACAAGAAAAAACGCAAGACTTCAATAGTTCTTTGGGGGGACAGTGGAGCCGTTTCAATTTGTGGGGAAGGGTAAATTATAGCCAGACATGGGACCGTCATGCCTTGGGAGTAACTCTGCTTGCTTCGCGTGAACAAAACTCCTTGAGCGGCCAACATAACACTATTCAGCGTATTAATTTGGCTGGGCATGTGCATTATGCCTATGGCGGTAAATATATTGCTGACTTGGCTCTTTCGCGTAATGGATCAAACCAATTATCTCCCGATCATCGTTTTGGTACTTTCCCGGCCCTTTCTGTGGCATGGATACTTTCCGAAGAAAATTTCCTGAAAAATGTCGAATTTATAGACTTTTTAAAGGTGCGTGCTTCTTACGGACTTTCCGGTTCGGATATCACTCCGGGTGCTTTGCTTTGGAACCGTAAATACGGGTGGTCCGGCGGATATATTTTGGGTGGAGAGTATGGCAGTGCTGAAGGGTTGGGCGAGGGACGTCTGCCCTCTACGAATCTGGTGTATGAGAAAGTTACTAAAATGAATTTGGGTATAGATTTCTCTTTAGCCAAATCCTTTGATGTGACTTTGGAATTTTTTAAAGAGAATTGGAGAGATTTGTTTGTGTCTCCCGCCAATGTTTCAACTGTACTAGGGCAGAGTGTTGCTTATGAGAATATAGGAAAAACAGATAACAAAGGCTTTGAAGTAGGACTTTACTATCATCGTACGCTACGTGACTTTAGGATTCAGGCAGGCGGCAATTTCTCGTTTGCCCGAAGCAAGGTTATAGAAATGGGTGAGGCATACAAAAAATATGATTGGATGAAGGCTAGCGGAAAACCTACTGGACAAGTATTCGGCTATGAGGCGATCGGTTTTTTTAAGGATGAAGCAGATATAGCTCAAAGTCCAAAACAGATGTTTGGTGAGGTGAAGCCAGGTGATATTAAGTTTCGTGATTTGAATGGTGATAAAGTTATTGATGAATATGATGTTAAGGCGATAGGTTATAGTAGTACTTCTCCGGAGATTTATTATTCATTTAATTTGGGGCTTGAATACAAAGGATTGGGTATAGACGCTTTGTTCCAAGGTGTGGGGAATTATTCGGCGATTGCTTCCACTGCGGGATTGTTCCGTCCTCTGACAAATAATTCATCCATTACGCAGTATTATTACGACAACCGTTGGACTTCGGAAAACCAGCAGGCACGTTTCCCCAGATTATCATCCGGCGCAAATGCGAACAACTATACGAGCAATACAGTTTGGTTGGCAGATAAATCTTATCTGAAACTCCGTCATGCTGAATTGTACTATAAGTTTTCCGAAAAGTTGCTGGCGTCTACTCCATTACATTCGGCAAAAATATATCTTAGAGCTGCCGATTTCATCTTGTCCAAGCATATAGATGTCTGTGATCCGGAGGCTATGGGAACCACCCTTCCTATACCTTCATCCATACAACTGGGCTTTTCAATAGGTTTCTAACTATAAATTTAACAGATGATAACAATGAAAAAACATATATGGATAGCAGGGATGTTTGCGATACTGCTTTCATCATGCAATGATTTTCTTGATTATAACGAAAATTCTAATTATGACCAAAATTCAGTTTTCAACATTACTTGGGCCAATGAAGATTTCGTGACAGGTATTTATGCCTATTTGCCTGGCAGTTTCGGAGATGTGGGCAGTGCTTTGCGCTCTGCCGGATGCGATGAAGCGGAATACGTGTGGCCTACCTCTGAAATCCGTCGTTTCTATGATGGCAGTTGGAGTGCCATGAATACGGTAGATGATAAATGGGCTAACTATTATGCGGCTATCCGTCGCTGTAATGATTATCTCAAAAATGGTACGGGTAAAAGTTGGGAACAATTCCAATTTGATAAAGATTACGAGAAGATTATGCGTAAATATCGCAATCTGGAGTGGGAAGTAAAAGCTCTTCGTGCTTATTTTTATTTTGAATTGGTAAAACGCTACAACAATATTCCTTTGATAACTGATGTCTTGACCGAAGCGGAAGCTAACGAACAACAGCCGGTGGATTATCAGACCATCATTAGGTTCATTGTGAAAGAGTGCGATGAAGTGGTTGCCGAAGGTAAGTTGCCGGTGACTTATGACGGTGGTTATGATAATGAGACAGGACGCCTGAACAAGGTCTTTGCCCTTTCTTTGAAGGCTCGTGCGTTGCTTTATGCTGCAAGTCCTTTGAATAATCCGGAAGCGGAAACAAATCCTGCCAAATGGATTGAGGCAGCTCGGTCGGCTAAGGAGATTATGGATAATGCGAACAGTTGGGGAGTACGTTTGGTTTCTTTCGGTGAATTACTGGGAGCTGATAATTTCAAGAAAGCTGAAATGATATTGGTGAAGCGTACGGGCGATAACAACTCATTTGAAGCGAGTAATTTTCCAATTGGACTTGAAGGTGGGAATGGAGGAAATTGTCCTACACAGAATCTGGTAGATGTTTTTGATATGAAGAAGGACCAAGAGCCTGACACAGATAACCCTTATGCAAATCGGGATGCGCGTCTGGCTTATACAGTTTTGTTTCAAGGTGGGAAAACTGCTTATGGTAAAACTGTTGATTTATCTTATGGAGGTGCTAATGGATTGCCTCAAGAAGGTGCTACCCGCACCGGATATTACTTGAGTAAGTTTATTAATACAAGCGTTGATTTGACTCCTGCAAATACCAAAACAGCGCGGCATTCAATGCCTTTATTCCGCTATGCCGAAATTTTACTGATTTATGCGGAAGCTATGAATGAGGCATATGGACCGATAGGTATTGCGGAAGGATTGGAAATGACTGCTTTGGAAGCCATAAATCAGGTAAGAGGACGTAGCGGGCTCGGCATTGCTTTGCTTTCGGAGGATGAAGTTGCTTCGAAAAATGATTTTCGTTTAGCGTTGCGTAAAGAGAGAATGGCGGAACTGGCGTTTGAGGATCATCGTTTTTGGGATATTCGTCGTTGGAAGATAGGTCCGGAAACTACTACTATTAAAAGAGTGGAGGTTACTCAGGAAAATGGAAAAAATAGTTTTAACTATACTTCTTCAAAAGATAGAATATGGGATGACAAGATGTATTTCTATCCCATACCTCAGTCTGAAATAGACAAAAACAAACATTTGATTCAGAATTCTGGTTGGGAATATGCTTTTTAATGTTTGAATAGAGTCTGTTTAAAGTTTGCTCAATCTTTTTTGAGGGAATTTAGGTATGAACTAAACTCTCTTTTCTGTCTCAGATAGATCCGGAAAATTACTAGATACTATATTTCTTTCGGATCTATCTGATAATTCTCTTTTATTAATTACAAATACAATATGGTAAAAAGATTTAAATTAAGTGTGCTATTAGGATTCATATCGGCTACTGTGTTTTCACAAAATGAGATATCGTACAATTTTGATAATGGCTCTCAGAATTGGGATATTAAACAAGGACAAGTTGAAATTGTTGAGCAAGGATCTTATTATGGTAAGTCGTTAAGATTATCACCGAATACAGTAGTTGTCTTTGATTTTCCGTTGGAGCCTATTTCTTCGTACAAACTAGTTGTGTGGATGCGTACTGAGAGTGGTGCGGACAATATGTCTATGGAAATAACCAATCTTGGTCGGAACAATATTAGTCTTACAACGGCTCTTGCCACTTGGACCAGATTTGAACGTACTTTTAACGTGTCAGACAATCAGACAGAGGGAAAGTTGAAATTTACATTTGGCAATTCACAAGGGAATACCTTTGCCTGGATAGATGAAGTCAGCATTCAGCGTATAGGTGACTACAAGGAAATGTCCTATAATGGCATTCTGGAAGCTCCCGAACGTGAAGTAAAAACTGATTTGGGTCTGGAAATGCAGCCTGACGAAAAGATTGCATGGATGCTTGATGACAAGTTGGGCATGTTTATTCATTGGGGACTTTATGCCGGTCCGGCTAAAGGGGAATGGTATATGGAAAATAATGGTATATGTCCTGAAGAATACCGTAAATTGGCATATCCGGAATCCGGTAACTTATATTTTGACGCAAAAGATTTTGATCCCAAGGAATGGGTGGGGCTGGCAAAGAAAATGGGAGCGCGATACATGAGTATGACCACACAGCATCATGATGGATATGCTTTGTTTGAAAGTAAATATATGAATGCATTTACGTCCAAACAGACACATAACCGGGATTTCGTAAAAGAATATGTGGATGCTTGTCGTCAGGCTGGAATGAAAGTGGGGTTTTATAAAACACTCATTAATTGGCGTTTTCCGGGATACTATGATGTAACAGGAACAGATTGCAAACCTAATAAATTTGGATATACCACTGATGCCTCGCATAAAGAAAATGCTCGGTTGATGAAAGAAGAACTATACTGCCAGACTAAGGAGCTTGTGACAAAGTATGGAAAAATAGACCAATTGTTTTGGGACGGAGGCTGGCTGGGACAAAAAGGGTCAGATGCTGCCGGAGCTTATTTTTGGGAGTCCGGGAAATATATGAGTGCGGACAATCAATGGCCGGTTAATGCTTATTTTCAGGATGTAGAGGAAAGTACCGGCAAAGCATTGGGATTAATGGGCATGGTACGTAAATATCAACCGGACATAGTTGCCAATGTACGTTCAGGTTGGATTGGAGACTATACTAATGAAGAAGGTGGCGGAGCTGTAAAAGGGGGCATAAGAGATGGCGTAGTGGAAAAGTGTTTTACGCTGGCTCCCGGTTGGGGGTATACGACAATGATGGAGGATTCTTCTAAAATAATGTCGTTACGTGAGATTAAACGCATTTTTGCCGATTGTGTGGTTCGAAATATGTGTTGTATGATAAATGTAGGACCGGATCGCCATGGTAATATTCCGAAGCTTATTGAGCAGCGTTTGCTGGATTTTGGTGACTGGGTGAATGCAACGGGCGAAGCTGTTTTTGGTACACGGGGAGGTCCATGGCAGCCGGTTGATGGGGAGTATGGCTTTTGTTATAAGAAAAATGTGGTTTATATTTATTTCTTAGGTGATTACATGTCTGATTCGTTTGTTGTGCCTCCCGTTAATACAGGTATGAAGGTGGTGAAAGCATATAATGTTTTTACGAAGGAAAGAATTAGAACAAGTCAGAGTGGGAAAAATATCACTTTGAAAGGGATAAAAACCATTCCGAACGATTTAACTGTGATTGCTGTTGTCTTGAATAAGGACGTAAGGTGAAAAGAGTTTTGATAGATGGTATTGCTTTACTGAAATGATGGATTATATTCTCTTTTGACGGATTATTCCCTTTAAATGAATGATACCACCTCGTATTGGAATAGCGTATCCCGTATTTTTATTTTTGCTTAGTATAAACACTAGGTATTTTCTGAGAACAAGACTTGTCCTCTTCCTTATTTATTATTAAATGATAAACATGAAACAATTATTTGTTATTTTATTTTGTGTATTGAATATTATTTCTCATTTACAGGCATCTCCTTCTTTTCGCCGGATAGAGAATCTTAATCATGAGTGGAAATTTGCACTTGGTGATTATAAGCATGCGGCAATGCCAACTTTCAATGATGAGGCTTGGGAAACGGTAGGCTTACCTCACTCTTTTAGTATTCCATATTTTATGTCGAAAGACTTTTATGTGGGATACGGATGGTATCGTAAACAATTGAATTTTACAGAAGAAGAGGTGAGGAAGGCTGTATTTTTGGAATTTGATGGAGTTTTTCAAGAAACGGAGATTTATGTCAATGGGAAATTAGCAGGAACCCATGTGGGGGGCTATACGGGCTTTTCCGTGGATATATCAGATGCGTTAAAAGTTGGAAGAAATTTGATAGCTATTCGGGTGAATAATTTGTGGAGACCGGATATTGCTCCACGTGCAGGTGAACATGTATTCAGTGGAGGCATCTACAGAAATGTTCGTTTGGTAATGAAATCATCGGTACATATTGATTGGTACGGAACGTTTGTAACAACACCGGATTTAGGTGAAAATCAAGGGACGTCTTCATCTGTGAAGGTAGAGACTGATGTATGTAATAATTCAGCAACAGACGGTATCTATCGGCTGTTGACACAAGTGCTTGCACCTGACGGTAAAGTTCTTACTTCTGTGGAGACTGAAAAAATCGTTACTGCTCGTAGCAATAAGAAATTCTTGCAAGAAACAGAAGTATTGATGAACCCGCAACTATGGAATTTGTCTGCTCCTGTTTTATATAAGGTAGCCAGCAAGCTCTATCAAGGACAACACTTAATAGATGAAGATGAGACAAACTTTGGGTTTCGTTGGTTTGAATGGACGGCAGATCGTGGATTCTTTTTGAATGGACAACATCTTTATTTTTATGGTGCCAATGTACATCAGGATCAGGCTGGTTGGGGAGATGCCGTGACGGAAGCGGCTATGTACCGTGATGTAAGAATGATGAAAGAGGCGGGATTTGACCTGATACGTGGTTCGCATTATCCGCATGCACCTGCGTTTTCGAAAGCTTGCGACGAATTGGGAATGCTTTTCTGGTCAGAAGCTCCGTTTTGGGGAATTGGCGGTTTCAAACCGGATGGATACTGGAACTCCAGTGCTTATCCTGTAAATGAGAAAGATAAAGTAGGGTTTGAAGAGAGCGCTTTGCGGCAGTTGGGCGAAATGATCCGTATTCATCGCAATCATCCTTCCATTGTGGCATGGAGTATGTGTAATGAGGCGTTTTTCTCGTCCTCGGAAGCAATGGCGGGAGTGCGTCGATTGTTGAAACGTATGGTTAATTTAGCACATCAGTTGGATCCCACACGGCCTGCGGCAGTAGGAGGCGCACAACGCCCGCTGGGTGAGGAACGCATTGATAAGATTGGTGATATAGTCGGATATAACGGTGACGGGGCAACGCAACCCGATTTTCTGGATCCGGGAATTCCTAATGTCGTTTCCGAATATGGCAGTACCACCGCTGATCGTCCGGGAGAATATGATCCCGGTTGGGGAGACTTGAAAAAAGATGATGGTTGGAAAGGACATACATGGAGAAGTGGTCAGGTTATTTGGTGTGGCTTCGATCATGGAAGTATTGCCGGAAGCGCATTGGGAAAAATGGGAATCGTGGATTATTTCCGTATACCCAAACGCTCATGGTACTGGTATCGCAATGAGTATAAGCAAGTTCCGCCTCCTATATGGCCGATAGAAGGTACTCCGGCGCAATTGAAGTTGGAAGCTACAAAGACAGATGGTGTGCTCACTGACGGTACGGATGATGTACAATTGATGGTCACGGTTTTGGATGCATCTGGCAAACTTTTAAAGAATGCCCCACCGGTACGGCTGAAACAGATTTCCGGACCGGGAGAATTTCCTACGGGGAATTCTATTTTATTTGAAGAAAATAGTGATATTCGCATTATGGACGGACAAGCCGCTATTGCCTTTCGTTCTTATTATGCAGGAAAGGCGGTAATTGAAGCGACTTCTCCTGGGTTGGAACCTGCACATATAGAGATTTGTTTTGTTGGTGCGCCTGTATATGAGCCAGAAGTAACACCATCCGTGAAGGAACGTCCTTATGTCCGTTTTGTACGTGATAGTAATGAAGTGACGGTTCAGACTTTCGGACTTAACAATCCAACTTTTGCAAGTAGTCAAGAAGGAAAGCGGAGTGCGGGACTTGCAGCTGATGGGAATATGAACACTTTTTGGCAGGCTGACAGTGAAGACGATTCACCTTGGTGGATATTGGATACGGAAAAAGGATTGACATTGCGTAATATTAACATCTGTTTCCCGAAGCCGGATATTTATCGTTATATAATAGAAGTATCGGATGATAATAAAGAATGGAAGATGGTGTTGGATAAGCGTAATTCCGTAATAAAAGAACAGACGGTAGATAAAGCATTTACGGCTCAGGAATCACTGACTGGACGCTTTATTCGTATCAGCTTTCTAGGAGGATCGCCTACTGCTATTTCCGAGATAAAAGTTAGTGGTGTAGTACGAGAGTAAGAATTTAGTAATTTTGATTATATCTAAATTATGTAGAAATATGAGACAGTATAAGATGTGCTTTTTAAAAGGTGTCTTTTTCTTTTTATTGATTTTTATTTTTTCACCCTATCTTCATGCGGAACAACCTCCTATGAAATTATGGTATACCTGTCCTGCCAGACATTGGATGACTTCTGCTCTCCCCATTGGGAATGGTGCGTTAGGCGGGCTGTTTTTTGGCGGTATAGAGTGTGAACGTTTGCAATTTAATGAAAAGACTCTTTGGACGGGAAGTAATACAATACGTGGAGCTTATCAGAGTTTTGGAGATTTGTATATTGATTTTGCAGAACATGATGGAGAAGCTACCAACTATCGTCGGGAGTTATGTTTGGATGATGCGATTGGCATGGTCACTTACGAAATGAATGGAGTAAAGTATCAGCGGGAATATTTCGCCAGTTATCCGGATGGCGTGATAGTAATACGGCTTACTACGCCGGGAGCAAAAGGGCGTTTGGGACTTTCAATTCGTCTGGAAGATTCTCATACAGGGGGATTATTGTCTGTAAACAATGATGTTTTAGGTATACAAGGTAAATTGGACCTATTATCATATGATGCACAAGTAAAGGTCTTGCATGAGAAAGGAGAACTGTCTGCTACAACAGATAGAATCATAGTCAGTGATGCGGACGCAGTGACCATATTGCTTACTGCCGGTACTAATTTTGACCTTTCTGCTACAGATTATCTAGGGACATCCCCAAAGGAACTGCATGAACAAGTATATGCCTGTCTTTCAAAAGCCTTCGGAAAAACATATGACGTCTTGAAAAAAGTACATGAGGAGGATTACCAACCTTTCTTTGGCAGAGTGAAATTAGACTTACAAGCAGATATACCGGCATATCCTACAGATGAGCTGGTGCGCAATCATAAAGAAAACCGTTATCTGGATATGCTTTATTTCCAATACGGACGTTATCTGATGCTTGGCTCTTCCAGAGGAATGAACTTGCCCAATAATCTGCAAGGAATATGGAATGCCGATAATACACCTCCTTGGGAATGTGATATCCATAGCAATATTAATATCCAGATGAACTATTGGCCTGTGGAAACGACAAACCTGCCAGAATGCCATCTGCCTTTCCTTGAATATGTTGCTATAGAAGCAGTCGGTAAAGCTGAGGGAAGCTGGTGTCAGATAGCGAAGACAGAAGGGCTTAGAGGTTGGGCGATCAAGACACAGAATAATATATTCGGTTATTCTGATTGGAATATTAACCGTCCTGCCAATGCATGGTATTGTATGCATTTATGGCAGCATTTTGCTTATGGCAATGATTTGAGATATTTAGTTAATACGGCTTTCCCGATCATGAAGAGCACTTGCGAATACTGGTTTGACAGATTGAAAGAGAATAATGACGGCAGACTGATTGCGCCTGACGAGTGGTCTCCCGAACAGGGACCTTGGGAAGACGGGGTAGCTTATGCACAACAATTGGTCTGGCAACTTTTCAGTGAGACTATGCAAGCCGTAGAGATTTTAAAGAAAGCGAATGTAAGTGTTGAAGATACGTTTGTTTCAGAGTTGTCAGAGAAGTTTCGAAAATTGGATAATGGTTTAACTATAGGTTCATGGGGACAGATAAAGGAATGGAAAGAGGACAGTGGAAAACTGGATTTCAGAGGTAATGACCATCGCCATCTTTCGCAATTAATAGCTCTGTATCCGGGTAATCAGATATCTTATCATCGTGATTCATTATTTGCTGATGCCGCAAAAAAGACGCTTCAATCTCGTGGAGATATGGGGACAGGATGGAGTCGTGCTTGGAAAATAGCATGTTGGGCACGTCTTTTTGACGGGGATCATGCGTATCGTTTGCTTAAATCTGCGCTCAGCCTTTCAACCTTAACGGTTATCAGCATGGATAATTCCAAAGGTGGTGTGTATGAAAACTTATTTGACTCGCATCCGCCGTTCCAGATTGATGGTAATTTTGGCGCTACTGCGGGAATTGCAGAAATGCTTGTGCAGAGTCATCAAGGTTTCATCCATCTGTTGCCTGCCTTGCCTTCTGCTTGGACTGATGGTAGCGTGAAAGGCCTTCGGGCAGAAGGAGGCTTTACTCTTGATATAAAGTGGAATGAGGGACGTCTTTTGGAATGTTCTGTTATTTCAGGAGCTGGGCTTGAGTGTACCATGTATTACTCTAAAAATATGCAACTGATGAATATTGTGGATAGCAAAGGAAAAGCGGTCTCTTTTTTGAAGGATAACAATAAAATTTCTTTTTCAACGGTGAAAGGTGAAACTTATTTTATTTCAATAAAGTAATTGGTTAATTCAGATGTCATATTTACAGTTCGAATATACTACACTTTATGTGTTTTTTTAAGAGAGAGGGTTGGTTGTACTCCTAATGAATGTCGCTTGCAAATCAGATAAGAATATTTATGGAGTGCATGCCGTTAACTGCACATCAAATTTATGAGCGGAAAGATCAGGTATAGAGTTATTATCTTTGAATAAAGTTGGCTTAATTTTTGTTATTCCGAAAACTTCCTCTATCTTTGCGCTCCGAAAAAGGAGAGATGCTCGAGTGGTTGAAGAGGCACGCCTGGAAAGCGTGTATACCCCTAAAGGGTATCCGGGGTTCGAATCCCCGTCTCTCCGCAGGTTGATAACCCGTTTTTATTATCTCTTTCTACTACTTTCCCTGATTTGCAGATTTGTCGGAATGATTACTTGTCTGACTGTTCTATCCCCTTTGATTTGGTCTATTAATAAACGACAGGCCGTTTCTCCCATTTTATAGGTCTGATGTGAAACTGCCGATAGTTTTGGTTCTACATAGTTGGCATGTTGTTCGTCTGTATAACCGATGATAGCTATATCTTCCGGAATGCGAAGGCCGTGACTTTTAATAACTTCTATGGCGGCAAAGGCTAATGTGTCATTCATGGCAAGAATGGCATCGGGAGGTTGGGGTAGGGATAATAAGGCTTCCGTCGCTATTTTGCCCTCTTCATAATCTATTTTCCGACAGATTACCAGCTCTTTTTCAATGGGAATATGATTGTCACGCAGAGCTTCCAGGTAACCGTGTTTTCTTTTTGTCACAATATCCAAGTGGTTAGCTCCTCCTATGAAAGCCACTCGTTTACTACCGGTATCCAATAAATGTTGGGTAGCCATTTGTGCCGATTGCACTCCATCTGCTACTACCGAAGAAAACTGGTCGGTCAGGCAAACACGGTCGAAGAGGATGAGTGGCATATTAATGTCCTTCAGGGCGGCAAGATGAGCATAATCTGTAGTTTCTTGGGACAGACAGGCAATGATACCCTCCACCCGCATATTGACTAAATTCTCAATGTTCCTTTTCTCATATTCGTAGGATTCATGTGAAGTGGTGATGATAACAAAGTATCCGTTGTCCACTGCCATATTCTCTATCCCGTTCAGGATGGATGCGAAGAAATGGGTAACGATATCCGGTACGACGACTCCAATGATACGCGGGGTGTTTTTTCGCAGACTCATGGCAAAAGGGTTGGGGCGGTAATTCATTTCTTTTGCCAGCTTCTTGGCTTTAGCGCAAAGCTCACTGCTAATTTCAGGACTGTCTTTTAGTGCCCTGGATACAGTGGGGATGGATACGCCTAATGCTTGGGCGAGATCTTTTAATGAAGTATGTTTCCGATATTCCATGTTTTAAGTCTGCTATATTAGATTCGTTTACAAAGAAAACACATTCCCCGATAAAAGACAGTATAGAAGGATGTTTTTTTTACGTAAACCATTACGTATTGTTTTCGCTTCTTATATGCTGTCCTGAATTTATTCTTGTCCTATTTTTGTCGCATCTAAAAACTTTTAAATTTAATTAGTTATGCAATACCATGAAATCGGAAAGACAGGGATGAAAGTATCATCTCTCAGTTTTGGAGCTTCTTCTTTAGGAGGGGTTTTCCATGATGTTAAAGAGAAAGAAGGAATTGAGGCTGTGTTTACTGCTGTCGAATCAGGCATGAATTTTATAGATGTCTCCCCTTATTATGGGCATTATAAAGCAGAGACTGTTTTAGGAAAAGCTTTGAAAGATATTCCACGTGACCGGTATTATCTCTGTCTCTTATACACATCTGACGCTGCCGACGAAGGCTTAGGTGTAG
>ENA-OZHC01000233-OZHC01000233.1-human-gut-metagenome-genome-assembly--contig:-NODE-233-length-23906-cov-9.093120_pt1 | contig 23906 bp, 27 predicted proteins | sample MGYA00244043_ERZ653680 | MGnify/ENA primary metagenome ERZ653680 (study PRJEB26926, sample SAMN06165323) | human gut metagenome | biome: ENVO:00009003; feature: ENVO:2100002; material: ENVO:00002003...
TACCCGCCGTCTGCGTATCCTCTTCTTTAACTTATTTACTCTCTTCTATAACTACTTCCCTTAAGAAGCCTGCCGCCTTGGCCCGGTTCGTTTTTTTTCAACTTGCCTCACCCCGTCGGCGAAGTGGTTTATAGGACATACCCGGACAGATGTCAATAACTTTTTTCAAAAAAAATAAACAATTTTTTCGGGAGTTTTTTAACCACTTGATATAGCAGGATATTAACAAAGAATTTTTTGCAAGTCAAGCAAAATTGAAAACGAAAAATTAAGGAATATGTATATATAATTTTGATATATATGCGTTGAAATCATAGCCGGGGAGTCTATATTCCCCCGCAGATTCTGTAACATTTCGCTTGCGAAAGACGGATTTTTTTGTAATATGGATAAGAATTTAATAATTTATAGGAGGCACCAATAATAAAGGACAATAGCAATGCGCCAGTACGTGAAGACGACGGACCGCGTATTAATGAGAACATCAGAGTAAAGGAAGTACGCTTAATTGACGAGAACGGAGAAAATCGCGGCGTCGTTTCGATTCGAGAGGCATTGGCCATCGCGGACGAGGCCGGTCTTGATTTGATAGAGATTTCTCCGCAGGCAGTGCCCCCGGTATGCAAGGTTTTGGATTACGGCAAATATAAATACGAAGTGCAAAAGCGCAAAAACGAAGCCAAAAAAAACCAGAAAGTCGTTGAAATCAAAGAACTTAAGCTTCGCCCGATGATTGATACCCACGACTATGAAGTCAAAATCAAACAGGCCAAGAAGTTCCTTTCGCAAGGCAACAAGGTCAAATTTACCATGCGTTACAAAGGCCGCGAAATGAGCGCCAATGACATGGGTCGTGAAGTTCTGAATAATATTCTCGAAGACCTTGAGGGACTGATTAAGGTCGATTCCGAACCGAAACTTGAAGGCCGTCAGATGATGATGGTTGTTTCGCCGGCATAACGGCCGATTCGCAGCTTCAGGCGGGACCAGTTCCCGCTTTTTTTATGCCGAACGCTGTGACAAACACAACATAAGAGTGGAATTTTCCGCCCGTTTTCCTATATTATCCCTAAACAGACAAAAGGGAAAATAATGATTGAAACAGAAGATTTAACCCCCGAACAGGCAGCCGCCGAACTGGAACGCATTGCGGCGGAAATGGCCAAATCCGACATTGCCTACTATCAGAACGACGCGCCTTACCTGACCGACGCCGAATACGACGCCCTCAAACGGCGCAACCGGCAGATTGAAGCCCGCTTCCCGGAACTGATTCGCGCCGACAGCCCGTCTAAAAGAGTCGGCGCTGCGGCCAAAAACGGATTCGGCAAGATCCAGCACCGTTTTCCCATGCTTTCGCTGGGCGACGTCTTCAGCCTTGAGGAAGTCGACGAATTTGCCGTCGGAGTCAAACGCTTCCTCAATGTTTCCGAAGACATCGAATTCATGGCCGAACCGAAAATCGACGGACTATCCTTCTCTGCCCGTTATGAGCACGGACGATTCGTTCAGGGCGCCACCCGCGGCGACGGCACCACCGGCGAAGACATTACCGCCAATCTGAAGACGATTCGTCAGCTGCCGCAGAAGCTGCCGGACGGCGTCCCCGATGTGCTGGAAGTCCGCGGCGAAGTCTATATGGCCAAAGCCGATTTTCTGGCGTTGAATCAAAAATATGAAACAGAACACAAAAAAACTTTTGCCAATCCGCGCAATGCAGCAGCCGGCTCGCTCCGCCAGCTCGATGCTTCGATTACGGCCGAACGCAATTTGAGCCTTTTTGCCTACACCTGGGGGAAAGTGTCCCGGCGCTGCTGGGATTCGCAAGCCGAATTTTTCGAATGCCTGAAGAAATGGGGTTTTCCGACCAACCCGCACAACCGGCTCTGCCGCAGCCTGAAGGAAATCGACGGATATTTTTCGCACCTGATGGAAATCCGTGCCGACCTGCCTTACGATATAGACGGCATCGTTTATAAGGTCAACTCCATTTCCCTGCAGGAACGATTGGGTTTTCTGACCCGCACGCCGCGTTGGGCAATTGCGCACAAATTTCCGGCCGAAAAGGCGATTACACGCATCAACAACATCCGTATTCAGGTCGGCCGCACCGGCGCGCTGACCCCTGTTGCCGATCTGGAGCCGGTCAACGTCGGCGGCGTCATTGTTTCGCACGCCACTCTTCATAACGAAGACGAAATCAAACGCAAAGACATCCGCATCAACGATTACGTCGTCGTTCAGCGGGCGGGCGACGTCATTCCGCAGGTTGTCGAAGTCCTGCAAGAGAAGCGTCGGCCGGATTCGTCCGAATTCAAATTTCCGACCGTCTGCCCCGAATGCGGCGCCCATGCCATTCGGGAAGAAGACGAAGCCGTCCGCCGCTGCACCGGCGGCCTGACCTGCCCGGCACAGGCCATTGAGCGGCTGAAACACTTTGTTTCGCGCGAAGCTTTTGACATTGACGGGCTGGGCGGCAAAATTGTCGAACAGTTTTACAACGAAGGGATTCTCCGCGACCCGACCGACATCTTCACTCTGGAAGAACGCAACGGCGGCAGCGGCCCGACAGAAGACCTGTTTGCCGTCATCGACGACAAGGCGCTGCATCTGGAACGCCGCGACGGCTGGGGCAAAAAATCGGTCGAAAACCTGTTTCGCGCCATCCGCGCCAAGCGCCGCATTGAACTGCCGCGCTTTATCTATGCTTTGGGCATCAGGCAGGTCGGCGCCGCAACGGCCCGGCTGATAGCCAGAAACTACGGAAGTTTCCGCAAATTCATGACCGACATGCGCAATCAGGACACCGAACGCCTGCTCTCGATTGACGGCATCGGCGAAGCCATGGCCAAAGACGTGGTCGAGTTTTTCAAAGAAGAACATAATGTCAGCACCGTCAACCGCCTGCTTGAAGAAATAACGGTTGAAGACTTCGTCGACAACACAAACTACAATTCGCCGCTTTCCGGCAAAACCGTCGTTTTTACCGGCACGCTGGAACGAATGACAAGAGCCGAAGCCAAAGCCAAGGCGCAAAGCCTGGGCGCCAAAGTTGCCGGTTCGGTTTCTGCGCATACGGATTATGTCATTGAAGGAGCCGACGCCGGCAGCAAGGCAAAAAAAGCGCGCGAACTCGGTGTCCGGATTCTCTCCGAAGACGAGTTTCTGGAACTGATAAAATAAAAACCCAACCCCTCGCCCGAGGGGTTTTTCGCATCAGTCATCCAAACCGTCGAGAAAGAAAAATTCATAGGTTCTGGCAATCGCTGCGTTAAAGTAAACCAGCAGCGGCGCATATACAACCATCAGTGCGGCATCAGGCAGGTCAAACATTTCGTCCAGCCCCTCAAACACCACAAACACGGCGTTGAAAACCGCGGCCATTGCCACAAAACGCCAGTAGTTCCCCTCGGTTTTGGCAAAAGCGGTCTTCAAAAGCCCGCTGCGCCCGATAACCGACGAAATCCAGGCCATAAACGGCCGGTACAAAATCAGCGGCGACACCAGCAGCAACAGCAGCATCAGCCCCAAATCCAGCTCAGGCATATATTCGCGGAGAAAATTCGTATAACCGTCAATCATCTCCGGCGGCAGCAGAAAAGGCAGCACCAGCGGCAGCAGCGACAACCCAAAGCCGAACACCGCGGTCAGAAACAAAATTTTGGTCGACGGCACCAACGAGTCAAAAATCTTGCGAAACATCAGATACGGTCGGCGGTTAAAATAGAAACGGAAAAAGAAACACCAGAAAACATAATAAAAAACCAGCCAGATTAAAAACAGCGGATTGCCATACCCGCCGGGCAACAGCAGCGTCACCAGCAAAAACAGCAGGTTAACTGCCGAAAATCCGGCTACAGCCTTAAAGTTTTCCAGACAGTAGTCCAAACTGACGTTCAAAATTTTCAACAGCGGCAGTTTTTTTTCGCCGTCAGCAGTCGCCATAAAATAACCTTTCCCTTGTTTCACACGTTTAGATTATAGTCCTTATATATTAACACAATTTAAATATGAAATCGAAAAAGAGGCAAAATTTTAACGATATTTCAATTCCTGGTAATTATGGTATTTAAAAATGAACTTAATAAGTCTAAAATGTAAAAAGTGGATTCTATTGCCGCAATCTCGTTTAGGAGTCACCATCATGAACCGCAGCAGACTGACCAAATCGCACATTGTGAAAAACGCCCAGCATTCTCTCGGACGTTCGCTGCAGCGAACCAGACGCCGCCTGGGTTTCGACCTGGAAACCGTTACCGAGCAGACGCACATTTCCGCGCACGACATAGACCTGTTGGAAATCGGCAAAAGCCGGCGGTTCAACCATGCCATCAAGCTGGCTCTGTTCTACGATTGCGAAATCGAAATCGGCCTTACCCGTCCGGGCTGCTACGGCAAAAAAACGCGTTAGGCAGCGGCGGCAAGCATCGCCGCCGCTTTATCGAGCCGGCGCCGGCGGTTTCTGATTTTGTTGCGCTTGGCCACGGCCGGCTTGTATTTTTCTTTCAGGGTCAGCTTGCGCATGCTCTCGTCAAAGGTCACAAACCTGCGCCAGAGGGGACTAAGCTCCTTTTCGAGCAAACGGCGGCGGATTTTGTACGTTTTGTAATGAATCATAAACCCCAGATACGAATTGACGCTGGCCAGCAGGTCGGGCAGCAGTTTTTTGGCCTTGCGCGGATTTTTTTCCGCCTCTTTGTTGTAATAATGAATTTTGGCATACAGGTTTCCTTTGGTGCGGTTGCCGATATATTCGCGGCCGGGCTTGACCACCGCGCCGATAAACTTGACGCCCTTTGAAAAATGCTGCAGATAAATCTTGCGCGGATGCAGGCGGAGCATCAGCTTGGCCTGCAAAAACGAACGCAGTTTGGCCTGCACGTCAATCAGAAAATCCTTGTCTTCGTGCACAATCACAAAATCGTCGACATAGCGGCCGTAATATTCGATTCCCAAATCATACTTAACATAATGGTCAAAAAAGTTCAGATAAAAATTGGCAAATATTTGCGACGTCAGATTCCCGATCGGCAGCCCTTTGCCCTTGCCGGACGTAAACAGGCTCTTGCTCGGCGGCAGGCCGTCCCAGTCGGAACGCCGCCCTTTAATGTGGCAGTTCTGCTCCGGATCGTTGAACACCACCTTTTCCACCAGTTCCAAAATCAGCAGCTGATCCGGCTCATGATAGCGCGCCAGAATAAACTCGCGCAGATATTTATAAAGCAGGCCCTTGTCAATGCTCATGAAAAAAGACTGAATATCCATCTTCAGAATATAACAGTCTTTGGTGTAGTTGCGCGAACATTCGCGGATAAAACCGGCCACCCGCCCGATTCCGTATTGGGTTCCTTTTCCGTCGCGGCAGCTGTAGCTGTCCTGAATAAAAGAAGCTTCAAACAGATGGTTAAGCTTGCCGATAATCAGATGATGAATTATGCGGTCGCGAAAATCGGCGGCAAAAACCTCACGCTGCACCGGTTCGGTTACAATAAAGGCAATCGAGCGCCCGGGCATGTAAGTTCCGTCATTGACGTCTTTCCAAAGCTCTATCAGCTTTTGTTCAAAATCGACTTCAAAAGCCAGGGCGTTTGTGGTGCGGCGCTTGTTGCGCCGGCATTCCAGATAAGCGGCAAACAGCTCGTCCAAACGCACGTTTCCGCGCTGCACGCCGCCAAACAAATCCAACTGCATATCCATATCTCTTCATAATCATGATTTTTACCAAAAAAGCTAGCACCGGGCGAACGTATTGATTGTTGTTGTTCTTATTGTTCCAGTCCAAACCGTAACTGTTGTTAAAGTTAGAGTTCCACGCGTTGTTGTTATTGTACTCCGACGAAGACCTCGCCGAAAGATTTTTACTGCCGTTTTGTTTTAACAACCCAGCGGCTGTCGGCAGTCCTTTTTTAATAAAAATCCGCTCTCTCGCCCCAACCTTGGTTGAGGCAATTCCCGCATAATTAAAACGTCCCTGATTTCTACCAAAAAAGCTAGCACCGGGCGAACGTAGTTATTGTTGTTCTTATTGTTGTTGTTCAAACCGTAACTGTTGTTAAGGTTAGAGTTCCACGCCCATTTGTTGTCGTTCTCCGACGAAGACCGCGTCGAAAGACCTCAACTGCCGGTTTTGTCTTAACAACCCAGCGGCTGTCGGCAGTCCTTTTTTAATAAAAATCCGCTCTCTCGCCCCAACCTTGGTTTGGGCGATTCCCGCATAATCAAAATGTCCCTGATTTCTACCAAAAAAGCTAGCACCGGGCGAACGTAGACATTATTGCTGTTGTTCTTATTGTAGTTATTCAAACCGTTACTGTTGTTAAAGTTTGACTCCCACGCGTTGTTGCTCGAGTTCTCCGACGAAGACCACGTCAAAAGACCTCAACTGCCGGTTTTGTCTTAACAACCCAGCGGCTGTCGGCAGTCCTTTTTTAATAAAAATCCGCTCTCTTGCCCAAACCTTGGTTTAGACAATTCCCGCACCTTCCAAATGTTTCCGTTTCTGATTTTTACCAAAAAAGCTAGCACCGGGCGAACGTATTGATTGTTGTTGTTGTTCTTATTGTTGTTGTTCAAACCGTAACTGTTGCCTAGGTTAGAGTTCCACGCGTTGTTGTTGGAGTTCTCCGACGAAGACCACGCCAAAAGACTTTAACTGCCGTTTTTGCTTAACAACCCAGCGGCTGTCGGCAGTCCTTTTTTAATAAAAATCCGCTCTCTCGCCCCAACCTTGGTTGAGGCAATTCCCGCATAATTAAAACGTCCCTGATTTCTACCAAAAAAGCTAGCACCGGGCGAACGTAGTTATTGTTGTTCTTATTGTTGTTGTTGTTCAAACCGTAACTGTTGTTAAGGTTCGATTGCCACGCGTTGTTGCTGCTATACTCCGACGAAGACCACGCCGAAAGACTTTAACTGCCATTTTTTGCTTAACAACCCAGCGGCTGTCGGCAGTCCTTTTTTAATAAAAATCCGCTCTCTCGCCCCAACCTTGGTTTGAGCGATTCCCGCATAATTAAAACATTTCCGATTTTCACCAAAAAAGCTGGCACCGGGCGAACGTAACCATTGTTTGCGTTATTCTTATTGCCATTGTTGTTCACGCCGTAACTGTTGTTAAGGTTAGAGTACCACGCGTTGTTGCTCGATTTCTCCGACGAAGACCACGCCGAAAGATTTTTACTGCCGTTTTGTCTTAACGGCCCGGCAGCCGTCGGCAGTCCTTTTTTGATAAAAATCCGCACTCTCGTCCAAACCTTGGTTTGGCCGATTCCCGCATAATAAACACAATAATCTTCTGCAAAAAATCTTTTTAGCCGGCTTTGCTGAGTGAAGCTGCGGCACGGCTCTTGTTTTTCCAGGCCGTAATCTGCCGGCCGATGGCATCTGTCAGCAGCGCCAGCTCGGCAACTTTCTTAATCGGCAGCAGCCGCAGGTCGCCGCACATCCTGATCTCAATCTTCAGCAGTTCAAAATCGTCCAGAAACTCCTCCAGCGGCTGATGCTTTTCCACTGCCCGGTTGGCTCGGTACAAACTGCGAAACAGGTTCAAAACGTCGCGCTTCATATCCTGCCCCAGACAATATTTGTATTCGTGCGAAAACTTGTTGGTCGCCTTATATATTTCCAACAGCAGATTATAACTGTCCCGATAAACCGGCAATTCATTATATAAAACCATAAGCCTTCCTCTTCTATTTGAAAGTGCATAAATTAATTTTTAGTACCTTGAATAGAGTATATAGCCTTATATATACGTCCGTACAAAAGATGTCAATACAAAAAAAATTTCAACTGTTTCTGGTGTGTATTTCTTATTTGGGAATGTCTTCAAACTTGTCCCTTTCTGCCCCTCGGCTCCCTTTTTATTGGACGCCGCCCTTCTTTGTCATCCTCGGACTCTTTTCTCTCCTGTCATGTTCGGCCTCTTTCTTCCCCTGTCATCCTCGGGCTTGACCCGAGGATCTCTGGATTGTCGGCTCAAGGCCGACAATGACAAAAAAGAAAAAAAAGCACGGCAATGACAAGTAAATAATTGTCATATTCGGGCTTGACCCGAATATCCGCCTCAAACTATAATCAGCCCATGAAAACCATGTACGTTTACATTATAACCAATAAACCGCAGGGAACACTTTACATCGGCGTTACCAACAACTTAGTACGCCGAATATATGAACATAAAAACAAAATAATAGACGGGTTTAGCGCCAAATACTCTCTGGATAAACTGGTATACTATGAAATTTACAACGATGAAATAACCGCCATACAAAGAGAAAAAAACCTAAAAAAATGGAACCGAGAATGGAAAGTTAATTTGATTGAAAGTTCCAATCCTCTTTGGCTGGATCTCTACGATAATATTACAAAATAAAAATTTTTACTGTCATGTTCAAGCTTGTTTTTCCCCTGTCATGTTCGGCCTTGAGCCGGACATCTCCCTTACAGATTCCCGTGTCAAGCTCTCTCCTCCTCTGTCATTGCCGGATTTAATCCGGCAATCTAGGGATTCCCCGGTCGAGCCGGGGAATGACGAAAAAGAAAAAAAGCACGACAATGACAAAAAAGAAAAAAAGCACGGGAATGACAAGTAAATAATTGTCATCCTCGGACTCTTTTCTCTCCTGCCATCCTCAAGTACTTTCTTTTCTTCCTTGTCATCCTCGGGCTTGACCCGGGGATCTCTGGATATTCGGCTCAAGGCCGAATATGACGTAAGAAAAATAAGTCCAGCAATGACAGAAGGCCGTTTTTTTTGCGCCTGCGGCGCGATTCTCTTTTCTGCCGATTCCTTTTTCGGAATCAAAAATTTCCGCTCCTGCGGAGCGGAAATTCGGCATTTGCGCCTGCGGCGCAAATCGATTCTTTTTTAAAGCGAGCCCCGCAAGCGGGGCTGCGCTAAAAAGATAAAGGGTTAAAATTAAAAAGCTAGCACCGGGCGAACGTAAGGATAGTAGCTGGCCTTAGTGCCGTTGAGCAAACCGTAACTGCCGATAAGGTTCGATGGCCACGCGTAGTTGCTGCTATACTCCGACGAAGACCAGTTACAACAGCTCGGATAGGAAACACCTCCTACTTTTGAGATCGCTGTTTGTATAGCATCCTGATTATTATAGATGTTGGTCATAATACCGGCCGCCGGCAGGCACCATTTGCCGGCCGTATCTGTCGTCGGCGCATATTTCCGTGCCGCCCAGGCGGCCGGATAAGTACTGGCATCACCGGCCGCTACAATCTTGTCCGTATTGCCGCAGCTGTCATAATCTGTTGATGCAGATGACTGCGAAGTGAAGTTCGGCAGACTTGAAATATCCGTACCATAACCACCCCAGATCATGGTCGTTGAGTTGCTGCTGGTCTTATTGCCGTTCGTATCAATCGGCCACGGTGCCATGACTTGTCCACCGACACCGTTATCGTTGACATGTACCACAATACCCAGAACCGTTTTGCTGGTTGTATAAGCGGCCGGCGCCGAACAGGTGCCGTCACTGTAATAAATCCAGCCGATTGCGCATGAAGCGCGGTCAGCCACGCAGCTGCCGCTGCTGCTGTCCCAATGCGTACCCGTCGCGCAGTTACACATGCTGTACTTGTCGCCGCATTTGGCTGAGCTTGGGCTTTCGTTAGTTCCTGTACAGGTGTATATGTAAGAGGCGTCACAGGGGCAGTACCAAGCCTCGCCAAATGGGCATTTTATGCCCTTTCCCGAGTCGCAGCTGCTCTGCTTATATCCCAAAGTGCTGCAATCCTTGGTCGCCACACATTGCGCCCAGGCTTCCGTACCGAAAAAAAGCCCGCAACATACTGTACTTAATAAAATATACTGATTTCTCATCGCCTTTCTCCCCTGAATTAGTTCCTCTTGCAACCCCTCACAAAACCTCTGTCTGCCCTGTTCCCTCTTCTGCCATGCCCAAGCCTCTTTTTCCTCCTGTCATGTTCGGGCTCTTTTTTCTCTCCTGTCATCCTCAAACAAGCATAGCGCGTTCCGGGGATCTCTGGATTGCCGGATCAAGTCCGGCAATGACAGGAAAGAGGTCGAGAATGACAATAGGAAAAGAAAACCCTACAATCAAAAACACAATAATACTCAGCCTCACATACAGAACTTATAAGTCGTGTCAAACGGACACAAAACCGCATCGCCGGTGCAGGTCTGCTGCCGGTATCCCATCTGCGTACAAGTCGAAGTGCCATACTCGCTGTACACCGTGCACATGTCCGTATAACCGCTACTACAGCCGTTGTCACAGTATTTGCCCGAACATTCCTCATACTCGCAGTCATGGTTCTCCGGACAGCTTGCCAACGTGCAACGGTTTTCGCAGCAGGTTTTGCAAACCGCATATTTCGTTACCGAACCGCTTTTGCAGGTTGACGTGCCGATTTCGCCGCCGCATTCACAGTCATAATAACCCACGCAGGGATTGTTTTTGCGCTTATATTTGGTCGTGTTGCAACTCAGGCAGAAGCCGTCGGTCACATAACCGTCCGCCGTCGCCTGTTCATAGGTATAAGTATAACCGTCGCAGGGATTGCATTTGCATTTTTTGTAAGAACTGTCGTACGGACAGCTCTGCGCGCTGTCCAGAACATAACCGTCGCCGCAGGAGTCGACATAGCCGGCGTCTTTGCAGGCTCTGACCTTGTCTTCGCTGCACTTGGCATAATATTTGTCATTATACGGACAAGGCGCGCCCGACACATAGGTCGGCGGCTCGCAGGAAGTTATCGTATAACCTTCGTTTTTGCACTGGTTGGCCGTGTCTATGGTAAAATCTTCGCCACCGCCGCCATATCCGGCCTCCGTGTCACAGTTGCCGAAACCCAGAAAGCACACCGCGGCCAGCCTCGGCCCTTCGCCCCGCGAAAAAAGCCCGGCTTCCAGGTCAACCCGGTCAAAACGGCCTAAATCTAAGGAGTTTTCTTCAAATGCGAAAGCAGGTGCCGTCAATAAAAGTACCGTCAATAAAGAAATTCTTGCTTTGTTTCTCATCGTCCCCCGCCTTTCACATAAAAATTTACAAAAAGGGGCGCCCGAATAGGTGTGGTGTGTGTGTATATTGTGTCTCGTTTTGAGCCGGACGCCCCTTTTTTAAGTAAGTCCGATTCACAAAAAACGTACAAATTTCATAAGCCGGACTTATTAAATTCATAATATATTAGTAATTTAGTCGAGTCAAGGTAAAAAATTACAAGTTTATAGTATATATAGATTCACAATAAAATAGGAATATACCTTATTATATATTTTGAGTTACCAAAACAACGGGAATATCCTATATGAATGATAATGACTTTGCCACAAATCTGGGAAACCGTATCCGCGAACTTAGAAAGAATAAGGGTGTAAGCCAGCTCGAACTGGCTTATGACATGGATATGTCCATGAATACCATCTCGGGTATCGAACTCGGCAAAATCTCCCCGAAAATTGACACGCTCAAAAAAATCGCCCAGAAACTCGACATCGACATATCCGAACTTTTCGACTTCAGCGAACATGCGCCCAAAGACAAGGTCATCCGCAAAAAAGTCGAGGAAATTACCCGCAAACTGCTGCCGCAGGACAAGGAGTTTCTGGACCTCGTCTCCAGCAATATCGACATTCTTATAAAAATTCGCGAATTAAACTAAGCAGCCCCTTCGCCTTGCACTTCTCTCCGCTTCTTTTACACACCCCGGGCTTGTTTTTTTCTCCCGCCGTGTTCGTACTTTCTCTTCCGCCTGTCATTGCCGGTTCGCCTCTTCTTATTGTCATTCCCCGCTTTTTTTTCTTTTTCGTCATTCCTCAGCTTTTTTTCTTTTTCGTCATTCCTCAGCTTTTTTTCTTTTTCGTCATTCCCCGGCTTGATCGGGGAATCTGTAAGGGAGATGTCCGGCTCAAGGCCGAACATGACAGAAAGAGAAAAGAGGCCGAACATGACAAAGAAAATACAAGGCACGGCCTCACGATATGCACACAGAAAGCATCGCGCTTCAACAAAGGTTCCCGCCGCAGCCAGTGCCGCGGTCAAGCTGGCTACAGCTTGCGTTATACGTTTTTTTAAAAACCTCGGAGAGTGAGTCATATAGTAAGAAACAAGGGGAAAATTTTTCGATCGTACAACAGAAGTACGTGAGCATTTATTTTACCCGCTAATCCTGTATTAGTTCCCCGTTATACGAGGTTTTTACTTTATGGAAGCGTCCAACGGATTAAACCGCAACAACATCGTGTTCCAGAGATCGTATTTTTCGGGATATTTCTCGGCAAAAATGGAATACGGAGCGCAAATATAAACCGCACGCCGCGCGGAATCGGCAACTGAACGGAAATAGCGGTCGCTGTTGTAACGTCCGGTATCCAAAATCTTAACCTCGCGCACCGAACCGTCCCGATTCAGATAAGCCCTGATTTCAATAATCATGTCCTGAATGCCCATGGCGCCCGGATCCAAGTTCCAACAGGCACGCAGACGCCCGGCAATCGCGTCGGTTTCGGAAATCGACAGCTCGCTGAAATAAGAACCGCCGGTACCGCCCTCAATGCCCATGTTGTTAACCTCGGCGTCTTCCTTAATCGTTGCCGTCTGGTCTTTTTCGCCCTCTTTTTCCAGAGCGTCCACGGAGGCCAGCAGGCTCTTCAGCGGATTGGCCAGTTTGGGTTCTTCCTTCTTGGGCTGAGGTTTCGGCTTTTCGGGCACGGCCGGTTTCTTAACCGGTTTCGGCACCGGTTTGGGAGCCGGTTTCTTAACCGGCGCTTTCGGCTTTTTGGGCTGCGGCGCAACCAGAAAATCCTGCTTCGGCTTTTCAACGCGTTCCTGCTTGGCCGGCGGCGTTTCTTCCGCGTCTTTCTGCGGCTCGCTCTTCACTTCCGGCCGTTTGTCAGGCTCGTCTTTGGTATAGTTCTTTTCAATCTTGCGCTTGATTTTGCTTGCCTGTTTTTCTTCCGGGCCGCGCTTGGCTTTCGGCGGCAGATTGGTCATTTCCGAAATTTTCACGTTGTTCAAATCCACGATAATCGGCACCTGTTCAATCGTCATGTTCCGGCGCCAAAAAACCGGAACGTCGACCAGAAACAGTATCAGGACAACCAGATGCAGAGCTACGGATTTGTACAGGGCGTTTTTCATCAGCGGCTATTTCTTTTTCCCCAGAGGTTTGGCTTCGGTTTTCAGGCCGACCTTGTCAAAGCCGGCTTCTTTCAGCAGCGCCATCAGGCCGATAACCCGGCCGTATTCGGCACCCGCATCGCCGGAAATGGTTACCGAAAGCTCGGTATTGGTATCGCGGATAGCCCTAAGCTTGCCGACGATTTCCTCCGCCGGAACTTCCGTCTGGCCGATGTAATAATAACCGTCCTTGTCAACGCTGATGTTAACCGAAGTTTCTTCGCCATTCAGCGCTTTGCCGCCGACTTTCGGCAAATCGAGCGCAATGCCCGAAGTCATCAGCGGCGCCGCGACCATAAACACCACCAGCAACACCATCATCACGTCCATCAGGTTGGTCATGTTGATATCGGCGTTGCGGCGGTAAACCCTCGGCGAACGGCGCGTCTGCTGCGGCATGATAAACATAACTATTCTCCCGCCATGTCGGCCTTGATGGCCGTGTCGTCAATCTCACGCGACAAAATGCTCGAAAATTCGGCCTGGAAATTTTCCAGCCGTTTTGCATAGCGGTCAATGTCCGACGAAATTTTATTATAGGCAACAACGGCCGGAATAGCCGCAATCAGACCAAACGCCGTCGTAAACAGCGCCTCGGCGATGCCCGGCGCCATTGCCGACAGCGAATTGCTCTGCGTGGCGGCAATAGCGTTAAAGCTGTTGATAATGCCCCAAACCGTGCCAAACAGGCCGACCAGCGGCGCCACCGAACCGGTTGACGCCAAAAATCCCATTCTGGTATCCAGCTCGTCTAATTCCTTATCCATTGATACCATCATCGCCTTTTCAATACGCTGTTGCAGCGAAACCCCGCGCAGGCCGCGGTCGGTTTTCGACTTCATGATGTTGGTGCGTTTCCACTCTTTCATCGCCGCCACAAACATCGCCGACATCGGGTCGCGCGGACGGTTGCCGATGGAATCGTACAGACGGTCGAGCGAACCGCCGGACCAGAAAGTTTCTTCAAATTTTTTGGAAAGCTGCTTGACCTGGCGCAGCGTGCCGAATTTTTCGATGATAATCGCCCAGGACCAGACCGACGCGGCAATCAGGCCGATCATCACCACCTTGGTAACCATATCCGAAGCCCAAACCAAGTCCCACATTGACATCTGGTTGGCCGTATTTACAACATCCGTTAAAGTTTGCGTTTCCATTTATCTTATCCATAATTAAAAAGTTGCCTGATTCTTGCAGGCAACTTAACACAAAATATTAAAAATTCAATTAACTAAATCGGCTTTTTCAGAGTTTTTCAATCGCCGCAGCCAGCTCCTGCGGAATGCGCACCGGCCGCTTTTTGTTCAGGCTCAGATAAACCACTTTAACCTCAAGTTCGGTCAGCAGTTTTTCGCCGCGCCAGATCTGCTGGAACATCACTGCCGAAGCGCCGCCAAACTCCTTTACCTCGCAGGTAACGGTCAAAGCATCGTCCAAAACCGCGGGCGCCTTATAGTCGACGTCGATATGCCGCACCGCAAAGCCAAACTTGTCCTCGTTTTCCAGCGCGTCCTGCTGGCTGCAGCCCAGCGCCCGGATATATTCCGTCCGCGCCCGCTCGGCAAAACGCAGATAGTTTGCATAATAAACGATTCCGCCGGCATCGGTGTCTTCATAATAAACCCGCACCGGAAAAGCGAAAACCGGCCCGTAAAATTTGCCCTGAGGCGGCAGTACTTCGTCAAACATCAGTCCTTATCTCCCAAATCGTCAAACAGGTCGTTCTGCGCAAAGCGCATGTTTTTTCTGAGCTTGGCAATGCCCAGATATTCGCAGCCCAAGTCCGAAATCACGCGGCCGCGCGGCGTGCGCTGCAAAAAGCCGAGTTTAAGCAGAAACGGTTCCACCACTTCCTCAATCGTATCGCGTTCTTCGGACAGCGCCGCAGCCAGCGTATCGGCGCCGACCGGGCCGCCGCCGTAATTCGTCACGATACATTGCAGGTAACGGCGGTCGAAAGCGTCCAGCCCGTAATTGTCAACGTCCAGCCGGCGCAGCGCCTTATCGGCCATCTTGTTGTCAACCTCCCCTGCCTCGGCAACCGCACCGAAATCGCGCACGCGGCGCAGCAGGCGCCCGGCCACGCGCGGCGTGCCGCGCGAACGCTTGGCAATCTCCATCGCCCCTTCCTTCGACAACGGCATGCCCAACAGGTTGGCGCCGCGGGTAACGATTTTTTCCAGCTCTTCCGGCGAATAAAAATCCAGCCGCAGCGGAATGCCGAAACGCTCGCGCAGCGGCGTCGAAAGCATGCCCGAACGCGTCGTCGCCCCCACCAGCGTAAACGGCTGCAAGTCAATCCGCACCGAACGCGCCGACGGCCCCTCGCCGATAATCAGATCCAGCTGAAAATCTTCCATTGCCGAATACAAAACTTCTTCAATCGCCGGATTCAGGCGGTGAATTTCATCAATAAACAAGACGTCGTTGCGCTCCAGATTGGTCAAAATCGCCGCCAGGTCGCCCGATTTGGAAATCATCGGCGCCGAAGTCGCCCGGAAACCGACCCCGAGCTCTTTCGCCACAATCGACGCCAGCGTCGTTTTGCCCAGCCCCGGAGGACCGAACAGCAGTACATGATCCAGCGCTTCGCCGCGTTTTTTGGCCGCTTCGATAAACACCTTCAGGTTTTCGCAGACCTGCTTCTGCCCGACAAAATCCGCCAAGCTGTTCGGCCGCAGGTTAATCGGCGCGTTCAAACCCTGTTCATCTTCGGGCTGTTTCTGGGGGCTGACCAGTCTTTCTTCCATAAGCATCAATCCTTAATTTCCGCTAAATTTCCTTATTGGCAAACTCTTTCAACGCCAGCCGGATAAGCGACGACACGTCCTCAGCCTGCCCCTCCGCCATCGCCTTGCTGACGGCACGATAGGCTTCCAGCCTTTGATAACCGAGATTGACCAGCGCCGAAATCGCGTCTTCCATCAGATTCGGGTCTTCGGCGCGCGCTTCCAGCCGGTCTTCGTAAGCGGCCGTTTCTTCATTTGCATCCATGTCCATTCCTTTCGCAAAATCGTTGGTTTCTGCGCTCATCGGAATTGTTACAATCTTGTCTTTAAGCTCGGTGACGATACGCGCCGCCAGTTTCGGCCCCACGCCGTTCGCCCGCGTAAACGAGGTTTTGTCCTGCGCCGCAATCGCCTGCGACAGCTGGCTCGGCGACAGCGCCGACAAAATGCTGAGGCAGACCTTGGCGCCGACGCCCTGAACCTTGGTAAGCGTCGCAAACCATTCTTTTTCCCAGGCGTCGTAGAAACCAAACAGCGAAATGCTGTCTTCGCGCACGACGGTCTCAATCCGAAGCGCAGCCTCCTGCCCGCGCGACAGCCTGCCGAGCGTCTTGGCCGAGGCAAACACCAGATATCCGACCCCGTTCACGTCGACAATACAGAAGTCTTCACCGATTGTATCAATAATTCCGCGCAGTTTCGCAATCATGTTTCCATCCTGAGTTAAAAAATTTACCTCAAGATTATACAAATATATAATTCTCTTCAAGTTTTATTTAAGACATAAGAACAAAAAAAGAACAAAAAAAAAACGGTCAAATACCATAAAAGGTACTCAACCGTCTTCAATTTCCGTTAGCAAGAACGTTCTTGTTCCTGACAAACTGTTCCTTGGACTTTCTGTTCCGGCATACCATCTTTCAGGCTGTTAACAAACCTAATGGTAAAAACATTTCTGGCTTCATCCATAACCAACATTTCGCCTGCAGGAATATCGCCTTCTTCCTCAACAAACATCTCCAACATGACCATTTTTGACAAGAACTTAAAGCGATAAGTACATTTTCTTCCGGCCTGAAAAAACTTGGTTTTAGCCAATGCTTCGCAATATTGCCGAAAAGAAACATGTTCCTCTTTTAACCCCTTAAAATGTGAATAAACCACCCGCAAAACCATACTTCCGAAATCCACCGCCTCACCATAATTTGTGTTTTGACGCAAATCATCCTGAATTTCTGTAACATACGTGCAATGCCCATAAAGCCATAGCAATCGATACAAAATCCATTCCTGCATTTTGGGTGAAACAGCCAATATCTCAGCAACAGTCATATCTTCAGGAGATTTTGGCATTTTTACATTCATCTCTCTGGCAATAACTTCAGCCAGTCTCAGTTTAAAGCGAAAATTATTTTCACCGATAAACTCTGCTAACTTTTTTTCTATAAAAAACAAAATTATAATTACACAATAGATACTCAAAAACCTTTTATTCAAACCGGCGCAGATATTTTTGCCAATCCTCACACCCCAGCTCTCTGAAAAATTCTTCTAAAAACACAAACATTACCTTATGTCTGATTTCGGCTTCCCTTTTGCCGCTCTCCGTATACATCAGCCCTTTAAGCCGCAGAAGTTTTTCAAACATATGGTTAACTGCCGTTTCTTCATTTTTGCCCTTGCTCTGATAAGCCTCCCGGCTCAGGTTTTCGCGCGGAAACATCTCCGGATCGAAAAATCTGCCGCTGCCCGCAACCGCATTAAACACGATTGTCCGCACAATGCCGACGGCGCCCATCGCGTCCAGCATGTCGGCATCCTGAACAATATGTCCGTTCTTGTCAAGTTTCTGCATGCCGCTTAAATATTTGCTGTATCCCAGATTTGACACGATTTCCAAAACTGCGGCCGCAGTCTTACCGTCAGCGCCGCTCTCGTCCAGAATCCGGCGGGCATTTGTCAGCTTCGCGGCGTTCTCCGGTCCGAAAACCTTATAGTCGTCGCAGTCATGAAGCAGCGCCGCCAGTGCCACAATGTCTTCATCGCCGTTCTCCGTCCGGCACAAATGCAGTGCCGTCTTGCAAACCCGGACACTGTGTTCCCAGTCGTGCATCGATTTCTCGTTTCCGAGCAGTTCCCGAACTGCCGCAGCAGCCTTTTCCCTGACACTCATTTAAAACCCCTGATGCTGTGCGCTCCGTGAAAACTGTTATGGCAAATGGCCGCCGCCAGCGCGTCGGAAGAGTCGTTGTTTTTCGGCTTACAGCCCGGCAGCAGAATTTTTACCATCGTTTCTACCTGCCCCTTTTCGGCATGGCCCACCCCGACCACCGCCTTTTTAATCTGGTTCGGTTCATATTCGGTCAGCGGAATCCGATAAGTCGCCGGCGCCAGAATAACGACGCCCCGTGCCTGCCCGAGCTTAATCGTCGATACGGCATTCGAATTCAGAAAAACCTGTTCTATGGCTGCCTCGTCCGGTTTGTAAAACTCAATAACGTCGCAGAGCGTCTTATAAATCGTATAAAGCCGCTCGGTCAAATCTGTTTTCGGTTCGGTTTTGATAAACCCGTCGGCCACATAGCGGACACGGTTGTTTTCGACTTCAATAATTCCCCAGCCGGTAGACGACAAACTCGGGTCAAGCCCCAATATCCGCATTTTCTTTTCCTTATTTAAAATGAATAAGGGCACATTCCGCAAAGAACGTGCCCCGAAAAATCAGTCTTCGGAAGCTTCCAAAGCCCTCATAACCTCATCCGAGAACTCGGCGTTGTGGTAAACTTTCTGAACATCGTCGTCATCTTCCAAAGCGTCGACAAATTCCAGAAACTTCTGCGCGGTTTCCAAATCGCTGATGTCGGTTTTAACCGTCGCTTTCCAGTCCAGACGCGAGGCCGAAGGCGTGCCGAAAGCTTTTTCCAACGCTTCGGTAACCGCATTCAAATCCTCGGGAACCGTTTCAATCTCATGTGCATCTTCGTCGGAAACCACATCATTGGCTCCGGCTTCCAGCGCCGTTTCAAACATTTTGTCGGCATCGGTCGCATCGGCCGGATATTTGATATAGCCGATTCGCTCAAAATTGAAAGCCACCGAGCCGCTCTCGCCCATAACGCCGCCGCGTTTTCCGAAAATGGTACGGACATTGCCGGCCGTCCGGTTCTTGTTGTCGGTCATTGCTTCGACGATAACCGCTACCTTGCCGGGGCCAAACCCCTCGTAACGGGCCGAAACATAATCGTTGCCGCCAGCCGTCTGGCTCGCTTTGGCAATGGCGCGTTCAATATTGTCTTTCGGCATGCTCTCGGCACGGGCGGCCTGAATGGCCAGACGCAGGCGCGGGTTTTTGTCGGGTTCCGGCAAACCACTCTTGGCGGCAATGGTAATATCACGGGCCAGTTTGGCAAATACGCGCGCCTTTTTGGCATCCTGGGCACCTTTACGATACATGATGTTTTTAAACTGGGAATGTCCAGACATACAAAATCTCCTTAAAAATCCAAATTCTTCATTTGATTAAGGCCATATATACGCTAAAGCCGTTTTTTCCGCAACATTTTTTTGCAAAAAATAACACCTTTGGCACTTATTTAAGGATAATGTAATCGAGCTTTTCGTTCGTTGCCTGAATAACCTTGATGCCGACCCCGTTCAGATCAAGAATGCCGCCCGGCTGATACGGATAGGAAACATTACGGAAATAACCGCTGTCGCCGTCTGCCTTGCTGTAATCCAGCAGCGTAAATTTCAAACGTCCCAGATTCAGCCCTTCATATTTAATGTCAAAACCCTTGACCGGTTCGGTCTGCACGCTTTTGGAGGTTGTAATCTGCACCATTTTGAAATTGTCCGGATACGGAACAAAATCCGTTTCCAACAACGCCAGACGCCCGTTGCGGATTTGGCCGATGCGGTTGTAGAAAGTGCCGTCCCGACGAACCAGCGCCACAAAATTTTTCAGTTTGGTGTCAATCAGCACAAAATCCGTACCGTCAATCGTCACTTCGCCGACAGCCCGCACCCGCTCGCCTTTCTGATACGCTACCGGAACCGATCCGCAGTTCAGCACGCCGTCAACGTTGGCGGTCAGATATTCGCTGCGGTAAATGTCCTTACGGTAAATTTTGGTGTCAACCACCGTATAACCGGTATAGGCTGTCAGAATAACATTGTGTTTAAAGTTGTTTTCCTCAACGTAGTCGGAACTGACCAGCTCGTTGTCGTCGCCGTAAAAGGAAATCGAATAGGTGCTGAAGTATTCAATAAACGTGTTCCTGAAACCCAGGACATCGTGGTTTCCCGCGCTGAAGCAGGAACTTAAAGCCAGACACGAAACCAAAACCGCCAATTTTTTCATCGAATAATCTCTATTTTAGTGTTCAATAATTTTAATTAATATACTATAATCCGCCGTTAGTAAACAAATGATTATAACTTATTAGGAACAATTTGATGACGGATAAAAGCGGCAGCTGCCGGGTCGTAACCTTCGCCCCGGTCAAAAGTCTGGACGATTTCACTCAGGAACGGCTGGAAGAATTTTTCGACGTCGTTTCGGTCGATTACACCGACGACGGCTTGGAAATTTACAAAGGCTATAAAAACGCTTCGTTTAAGGAAGAGGAACTGGCAGCATTCATTGCCGCAAACGGTCTCGACCTGCCCGCCTGCACGATTGAACTGCTCGAAAGCGCCAACTGGCTCAAGGACTATGTCATTCAGTTCGCGCCGGTTGAAGTTGAAGACTTTCTCATTTACGGCGTTCACGAAAAGAAAGCGCCGCAGACCGACAAACTGGCCATTCGCATTTATGCCGCCACCGCTTTCGGTTCAGAACACCAGACCACCAAATCCTGCCTCAGGGCACTCAGCGAGCTCAACAGAAAAAACGTGCCGCACACCCGTATTCTCGACGTCGGCACCGGCTCGGGAATATTGTCGCTGGCCGCTGCCAAACTTTGGCGCGAAACCGCGCAGATTACCGCCGTGGACATTGACGAAGAAGCCGTCATCGTTACCCGCGGCAACGCCGAAGACAACGGTCTTGAAAAATTCATCACCGCCGGCGTCAGCAACGGCTATCAGTCCGAACTGATATCGAAAAACGCCCCCTATGACATTATATTTGCCAATATTCTGGCCCGCCCGCTGATTGAAATGGCGCCCGACCTGGCTCAAAATCTTAAACCCGGCGGTTTTTGCATTCTGTCTGGCTTTGTCGGCGATCAGGAAAACTGGGTCATCAAAGCGCACGAAGAACAGGGGCTTTCTCTGGTAAAAATATATGAAATGGACAACTGGCGCGCCGCACTCATGGAGAAAAAAGCATGACGCTCAAAGAACTGCAGACTGCCGTAAAAAAAAGCAAACTGAACGCCTATATCGTTACCCGTTCCAATATGTTCATCGGGCAGGATCTGCTTGACGACGAAAATCCGCTGCGGGCGCTGACCGGGTTCAGCGGCTCGGCGGGAACCTTGGTCGTCACGCCCGACAAGGCCTTTCTGCTGGTTGACGGCAGATATGAGATTCAGGCGGCCCGACAGACGAACCCGGACGAAGTCAAAATAATCTGCGGCCGAAACAATTTGCTTGCCCAATGCCTGACCGGCCTTTTCGGCGGCAAGCCTGCCAAAGTCGGTTTCAACAGCTTTACCAACGCCGTCCGAGGCATCGAGCGGCTGGCCGAACGTTTTCCGGACATAGCTTTCATCCCCGACACATCGCAAATCTTTGCCAACAACATCTTTGGCCGTCCCTGCCGGGTTTTTGAACACAAAATCGAATTTTGCGGCGTCGGGCGCAACGAAAAAATCGGCGGCATCAGCAGCCGTATCGGTTCCTGCGGCTGCGACGCTTACCTCTTCACGGCCGCCGACAGCGTTTCCTGGCTTTTAAACATCCGTTCCGACGCGCTCCCCGACACGCCGCTGGTCCGTACCTACGCGCTGTTGGACAAAGACGGACGCATTACCCTGTTCGGCGACAACCTGAACTTTGACTTCGAACCGGCAGACTTCGGGGTCGAACCTCTGGCCAAACTTCCCAGAGCTTTGAAAGCATACAAAAACAAAACCGTCGGCTTTGACGCGGAAACGACGCCGTATTTTTTTCGCCAGCTGTTTGCCGAACGCAAGATTGCCGAGCGTCCGCTGGAAGATTTCTGTCAAACGGCCAAAGCCGAAAAAAACCCGGTCGAAATCAGCGGAATTGAAGCGGCGCATTTGCGCGACGGCGTCGCCATGGTTCGTTTTCTGCACTGGCTGTCCGGCAACTGGCCGGGAAAAACCGAACTTGACGTTGTCAAAAAACTGCATGATTTCCGCGCTCAAGGGGAAAACTACTGGTCAGAAAGTTTCGGCACCATTGCCGCCGCCGGCCCGGACGGCGCCGTCGTCCATTATCAGCCCATTGCCGAAACCGACCGGAAACTGGAAGAAGGCTCTCTGCTTCTGCTCGACAGCGGTGCGCAGTACTTCGACGGAACGACCGACATTACCCGCACCATTGCCCTCGGCACACCAAGCCCGGAAATGTGCGACAACTTCACTTTGGTTTTAAAAGCACATATTGCCCTGGCTTCACAAAAGTTTATCGACGGCACCGACGGCATGTCGCTGGACAAGATTGCCCGCAGTCCGATGTGGAACGAGGGCAAAGACTACAAACACGGTACCGGGCACGGCGTCGGCTGTTTTCTCAATGTCCACGAAGGGCCTCAGAATATCGGCATGTACAGCTCTTCATATCCCCTGCGCAAAAACATGATTCTTTCTGTCGAACCGGGATATTACCAAGAAGGCGCCTATGGCATCCGCATCGAAAACCTTGTCCGGGTTGCGGCCTGCGAACAGCCTGATTTTGCGAAAGATTTTCTGGAATTTAAAATTTTGACGCTCTGCCCCGTTGATAAACAACTGGTTAATAAATATTTAATGAGCAGCGGAGAGATATCCTGGCTGAACAACTATCACAAACAGGTTTATGAACGGCTCTCGCCGTTCCTGAACGCAAGCGAAAAGAACTGGTTAAAGGATGCCTGCTCTCCGCTGTGAGTTTCAACACGATGCGGAGAAAAAAGATGATAAAACTTCTGTGGGCTTTTATGATTATGGTTGCGCTGGCCATTCCCCTGCATGCCGAACTGACATACGAAGGAGCTTACAACCCGAACCAGAATCTGCAGGAATATTTCGACGAAGCCTATCCGAATTATGACAAGCCGATAATTTACGTATTTTTCAACAACGATCCCTGCTTCCAGTGCCCGCAAACCATTGAACTGATAGAACAGGTCTACAACCGGAACTATCAGAACGAATACAGCCTGTTTCTGATTAATTACCAAAATGACGACGAATATAACTTCATCGAAACCTACGACTTGAATCAGCCGTTGGAGGTTGTTCTGGTCGACGTCGCCGACGGACAGAGCATCGGCTACAAGAAACTGGAGAATCTTCAAAACCAGATTTCCGATCCGGTCAGTTTTTCGGAAAACCTCCAATATCAGATAAACTCCTTTTTCAACGGAGAAGACTGATGTCCGCTGCTCTCCCGGCCAGAGGCTGTTTCCTGATAATGACGCAGAAATCCGTCATCTCGTTTGTAATCCGCATTTTTGCCAGCCGGCGCTTTGAAAAACAATCCTTCGCAAAAATAACCTCGGCATTGTACTGCGCTTTCAGCCGGCTGAAAATATCCCTTCCGTAAGCCCGGACATGGTCATGTTGCCCATAGTATTTTTCCCGCTCTTCCGGTGACGTGATTGAATTGTCCTGAAAAGTTTTTTCCAACCCCATATAGACGGGAAAATTAAGCAGAAACAAACCTCCCGGCTTCAAAACCCGCAGCAGCTCGGTCAAAAACTTGCTCTCGTCCATAATGTGTTCCATAACCTGATTGCTCAAAACGACATCAAACGTATTGTCGGCAAAAGACAAGTTCGTAACATCTTCTTTCCGGCAGCGGCAGAATCTGTACCTGTCTCTTATACACATCTCCGAGCCCACGAGAC
>ENA-OZHC01000240-OZHC01000240.1-human-gut-metagenome-genome-assembly--contig:-NODE-240-length-23665-cov-6.184413_pt1 | contig 23665 bp, 22 predicted proteins | sample MGYA00244043_ERZ653680 | MGnify/ENA primary metagenome ERZ653680 (study PRJEB26926, sample SAMN06165323) | human gut metagenome | biome: ENVO:00009003; feature: ENVO:2100002; material: ENVO:00002003...
TCGGCAGCGTCAGATGTGTATAAGAGACAGGAGATATACAATAATGCATCTGAAAGTTTACGTTTAAACAAGGACCATTTTGATTCTTTACATTTTCATACAAACCATTAGTCCTTCATCTTCAGCCAGCCCCAAATCGTTTTTTTTCGGGAGATGCTAAGTAAAGCAGCCCCCATCAGGCAACAGGCACAGCGTAACTCTTTATTGGAAAGTTTATTAAGATTATCAACAATACCGGGTAAAGGGTAGTTCTCTTTAAAAAAGGAAAATACATCGGCTGAGTTTTCTAAGTCGGTTTTCATCTGGCAGGTGCAAGTAAAAGGTTCATCCATCGTGTTATAAGTTTTAAAGGTTGATATCACCCCCATACCTCTATAATAAAAGTGGCGTAAGAGCTATTAACATATTATTTAATTCAAAGGCTCTGGTAAACCCGCAAGCAAATAATAAGCAATAGCTCCACGCCAGAATGTATATAACAAAGTTATATGCAACTCAGACGTGGAGACCTTCACTTATTATCCGTGCTTTTAAAAATTTACCAGACTTTTTGAATTACGAATAATAAAATGATCTCCAAATCATAAAACATACCTCTTCACCGCTGAAGAAATATGCAACAAAGATACACAAAATATCAAAAGATATAGATTTAAGATACGACAAATTTTATTTTCTATTTTCCATATCCGTTACAATCAATTTCCCCCCCTCTGAAATATACAAAGTATACCGGGAGATGTATAGCTGGAAAGACGACTATATTTCTCTGAAAAAGAAGAATCACAAGAGCTAAGTAACAGGACCGCCACTTTTATCTCTTTTTCCTACGACTGCTAAGGAGAAACGCAGTATCTATTTATTCTTTCCACCACGGAGATTCTTTCTTTCCATCACGGTGGAAAGAAAGAATCCCCGTGGTGGAAAGAAACTTTCTCCATGATGGAAAGAATAGTTATTTGCAGGAAAGCATGTTAATCTTCGGCAGAAAGAAACTTAGGAGATGCCGGGCTAGCGGTTAACAAATTAAGTGTTGTTCTCTCCCCCGATAACGGGGGAATCAGAGGGGAATTGAGACAGTTTTAATAACATACAGGCAACTTGCGAAACTTAAATTATTATCTTTGCTACAGAATTTCTAAACAAAGAATGCTCCTTTAATGAAAAAGTTCCAAATGATATTACAAGAAAGAGTCAAACTGCTACTGTTTGTCTTGCTTTCTATAAGTTTGAACTCTTTCTCTACCAATGCCAAATTCTACAACATCAGTGACACCTATGGCATCACGTCAGGAGAAGCATTTTCCATCTGTAAAGACCAGTATGGTTTTATCTGGACCTCCACCAAAACCGGCATTTTAAGAGTGACTGAAGGCGACTGCCGCAATTATGAACTTCCCTGCCGAACCACAGATTTTGTATTCGTAAAGCTGACTTATAGCAATTCACAACTGTTCTCCTACACCAATAACGGCCAGATATTTCATTATGACGAGCCTACAGACCAGTTCTTCTTCCTGACAGACTTGCGGGAAGAAACCGATAATAGCCACATTACAATAGGAACCATCGTTGCCGATACAAGCAATGTACTTTGGATGGCTACCTCGATCGGGCTTTTTAAATATGAGAATAACATACTTACAAAAATCCCACAAACGGAAGAGGACATAAAGCATCTCACTTTTTATGATGACAATCACTTATTCTATATTACATCGGCAGGCATTTCACTACTGAATATTTCGACATCAGAGAGCCGGCTTCTTTATTCAAACACTACGGAAGATTTCTTTCAGGTATCCAGCCTGTACTATGATGACCAGCTAAAACGTCTATGGATTGGAACCGGATCGGCCGGGCTTTTCTACTATGACATCATCCGGAAATCTTTATCAGATATCCCTATCAGAAACTTTCCGAAGCAACCCATTCTTGCTATCAGGAAGGATGCCAAAAACACCCTTCTGATTGGTATTGACGGACAAGGCATCTGGAACATCAGCGAAAAAGGAGATACAATTCTCCATATATATAAGGAGGACCTGAACAATCCTTTTTCACTCCGGGGTGACGGAGTATATGATATTCTTTGCGACGGTTCAAAAAACTGGATAGCCACATTCACCGGAAAGCTGTCTTTCTTTGAAAACAACAATTCCCAGATCACACCGGTCACTTACCAGATAAACAACCCAAACTCCTTAGGAAACAACTACGTCAACCAGATTATTGAAGATCACGAAGGGCATATATGGTTTGCTACAAACAACGGTTTAAGCCGCTGGGATGCAGCATCCAACAAATGGAAGCATTATTACCAGAATAAATCGGAACAGGCAAAGGTATTCTTATCTCTATGCGAAGATAACCGGGGACATATCTGGGCAGGAAGCTATTCTTCCGGCATCTATCTGTTGGATCGGGAAACCGGAAAAACACTGAAACATTACTCTTCCAAGACCAACACTCCCGGCTTTACTGGCGATTTCATCTTTGACTTTTTCGTGGATAAAGAAGGAGACGTGTGGATAGGCGGCAACCAAAAACTATCCTGTTATCTGGTAAAAGAAGATCGTTTCCGTGAATATCCGGTCCGGCCCGTCAGCGCATTTGCCGAACTTTCTCCGGGAAAACTGTTGCTTACAACCTCACGTGGTTTGTTGCTGCTGGATAAAAATCAGGGAACAGTGGAAACATTAGTTGAAGGCAGTCTGACTCAGGACGTAGTAGTAACCGGCAATACAATATGGGTTGCCACTTGCAGAGACGGCCTGATAAGATATGACTATGACAAACAACAAACAGAGAGATTTACAACGGAATCCGGCCTGACGTCCAACTATGTGAACAGTATCTTATTTGACAGCGGTTTCTTATGGATCGGTACAGAACGAGGCTTGTGCCGGCTCAATATCTTAAATAATACAATCCAACCCTACACATCGATCTATTCCCTTTCAACCACGACTTTCTGCGTCAACTCCTGTACGCGGCTGAAGAATGGCAAGCTGATCTGGGGAACAAGCAACGGTGCAATCATGTTTGCGCCGGAACTGATTCAGGAAACCCCTCCGCAAGGAAATATCTTTTTCCAGAATATCACCGTAGCAGGCCGCTCCATACGCACAATTCCCGATTTATTAAACAATACTCCCGTCAATCAACAGAAGAATCTTTCCTTAAACTACACTCAGAACAATTTCATGTTAGAGCTGCTTCCAATAGGAAATTCTTCAGGAAACATGAAATTCTCGTGGCTATTAGAGGGGATGGACGCAGACTGGAGCCGCCCTTCGGAACTTCACTTTATTAATTATACCAACCTTCCGGGTGGGAACTTCAAATTACATATCAGGATGTACGACAGTTCCCTATCACAAATGATTGATGAACGCAGCCTGAACATACACGTCACGCCTCCTTTCTGGAAAACCTGGTGGTTTGCAGCTATCATCGGCCTATGCACCATCTGCTATATCATTTATGCTTTCAGAAGTTATTCGAACCGCTTGAAGCGGAAGAGTACCAATGACAGACTTATTGCCGATGCTGTCCAGGCACTCATGCAAGAAAGAATGGCACAAATGGAATCTGAAATCCGGGAAGAAAAGCCTGCACTACAAGTCAAGCCCAACGACCCGTTTGTCAGCAAGGCAATAACCGTCATCAATGAAAACATTGCCAACTGTGAATTTGGCAAAGAAGAATTTGCCGCAGCCATGAATGTGAGTTCTTCACTTCTATATAAGAAAATTAAAACATCGACGGACCAGTCCCCTTCCGATTTCATCAAGACTGTAAAGATGAACCATGCTCTCAAACTTCTGCAATCCGGACAATATACTGTAACCGAAGTTAGCGAACTTTCAGGTTTCTCAAGCCCCAGCTATTTCAGCCGTGCCTTCAAGAGCTATTTCGGTAAAACACCTACCGAAATCTAAGAAAATCCTCAGAAACAAGTCCGGAGACCATTATGCAGGCCTTTTTTATCTGAAATGCAAAATGAAATATCTAAAATGAAAAGCCCTTTCACAGTCTCCTCCCCTAACTTTGCAGGCAGAACTTTTAAAATATCAGCAGAATGAAAAACATGTCACATCATCTACAGCTTATATTAATAATGCTGTTCAGTTTCGGGGCAACCGCCAACGGATATGCCCAGAATAAAAAAACAAACATTGCATCTGACTTTGACAAAGTGGGTTGGAAAGTAGGTATTCAGTCCTACACCTTTACCCGGTACTCTCTTTTTGACGCTATTGATGCAGCGGCGGATTTAGGTCTGAAATATGTAGAGGCTACAATCTGGCAAACCATAGAGAGAGGAAAAGAAGAACGATTCAATCCATGGCAAATGTCAGAAGAGACTAAACAAAAAATCAAGAATAAATGTCTGGAGAAGGATATAACACTTACTTCATTCTACTGCCGTCCAAGCAAGGAAGATGCTGAGAACGGACAAACAGAGAAATTGTTCCAATTCTGCAAAGAATGGCATATATCTTTGACTACCGATCCTGTCCGTATTGCAGAAGGTCCGGGAAGTATGGACTTCTATGACGAATTATGCCAAAAGTATGGCGTTTATATGTTTCTGACCAATCACCCCAAAGCACATGGTTCGCCCTATTGGAACCCTGTGGATGTATTGACCGATTGTAAAAACAGGAGTAAATACATCGGTGCTTCTGTCGATGTAGGACACTTTATGCGCGATGGTACCAATGTATATGAGGCTGTTAGAAGCTACACCGATGCAGGTCGTATGTATCATTTTCATTTTCGTGATGTAGACCGTTGCGACAAAGAAGGAAAAGATGTAGTCTTGGGTGAAGGAGCAGCTCAAATCAAAGAACTGCTAACCTATCTTTATGAAAAAGGCGCTACTCCCATTATCGTATTCGAATATGAAAGGGATCAGGATGAACCGTTGAAATACGTGACTCCCAGTGTGGGCTATCTTCATCAACTCAGTAAAGAATTGTTCGGAAATAGGAGAGCGAAAAACTCCAATAAGAATGAAACCGTAAAATTGTGGGCACAGAATGCCCGGACAGAAGGCGGATTAAAGGTATATGACAAAGATACATTAGCAACGATACATGGCTGGAATAACACGGATCAACTTATTTCGTGGAACACCTTCTCTAAAAAAGGGAACTATATCGTACGCATGAAGTATGCTGAACCCTACCAAGGTAGCGCCCTAACTGTTACGGCAGGACAACAGCAGCTTGCCGCACTGATTCAGCCGACCAACAATTGGAACGAATACCGGGAGATGGATTTAGGCGTCATAAATATTCCCGTTACAGGAGAAATAGATATTAAGCTCCAAGGCATCCAACTCTCTTTAGCAAAAGATGAGAAAGGCAGACTGGTACACAAAGAAGCACTGCCCGATGTGCAATGCCTTTCACTGATACCAACAAAGGAAAAAGCGATTTCCACTCCAATGGACATACTGAAAGTATTCAAGGGAAAAACTCTCTTTAATGGAAAGACATTCAAAGGCTGGACTGGCAATAACGGCGACAACAGCATGAAGTGGTTTCGCATAGAAGAAGGTGCCATTATCGGCGGAAGCATAGAAAAGGATATTCCTAAAAATGAGTTCCTGCGTTCCGACCGCGAATACAGTAACTTTGAACTCCGCCTGAAATTCAAAATTAACTGTGCGGATGACTCATATAACGCTGGTATCCAATTCCGTAGCCAACCCCAAACAGAAAAGAACAAAGAACATGAAATGATAGGTTATCAGGCAGACATTATCTCATGGAAAAAAGGAGCGCTTTACGATGAGCAACGCCGGTGGGATTTCTTAGGTACGCCTCTCTGTAAAAACCCGGACTATAATCCCAAAGAATGGAACTCATATATTATCCGTTGTGAAGGTCCGCGTATCCGCATCTGGCTGAATGGTACACAAACATTGGACTACATCGAGCCTTTCTCTGACTGCCCTCACCCGGATGCACAAATAGGTAAAATTCCACTGACAGGATACATCGCTTTACAAATTCACGAAGGTAAAGCTTGTGAGGCTATCTATAAAGATATTGAAATAGAAAAAATCAAATAGAAAATGAAAACAACAATCAAGTTCTTTCTGCTACTTTCCCTATTATCCGTTCTATTGACAGCATGTAGGGAAAAAGAAAATAAGGTCAAAACAATCTGTAATCCGGTAAATCTAAGTTATCGTTTTTCACTCGACTCTCCGTCCTGGCGTGAGGCAGCAGACCCCAGTATGATAAAATACAAAGGAGAATATTACCTTTTCCTTTCTAAATCCGGCGGTTATTTCCATTCAGCAGATCTTGTTCATTGGGATTTAATAACCACTGACAGCCTTCCCATCGAGAAGTATGCTCCTACCGTTATGGAAATGAACGGAGAGATCTACTTCACGGCCTCCGTAGCCACCAACAAAATCTATAAAAGCTCTGATCCCAAATCAGGCAAATGGGAGTTGGTTACCGATCAGTTTCCTTACATCCTGGCAGACCCGATGTTGTTTTACGATTCAGATACTGACAAAGTATATCTATACTATGGTTCCGGCGCAGCCACTCCCATGATGGGAATGGAATTGGATAAAGAAACATTTATGCCCAAAGGGGAAGCCATTCCCTTATTTTACAGCAATGCTGAAAAATACGGTTGGGAAGTATCCGGAGACTATAATACCAATTACAAGCACACTTGCTGGCTTGAAGGCGCATGGATGAACCAATACAAAGGGAAGTATTACCTGCAATATGCAGTACCCGGTACCGAATTCAAAAGTTACAGCAACGGAGTTTACGTATCGGAAAATCCATTGGGTCCATTCACTTTACTCGAACATAATCCTTTCTCTTATAAGCCCGAAGGTTTTGTCAACGGAACCGGACATGGCAGCACATTTCAGGATTTATATGGAAACTACTGGAACATCGGTACTTCCACAATCTCACGGAGGCACATGTTCGAAAGAAGGATTTCCCTATATCCAACCTTCTTTGACAAAGATGGGGATGTTTATGCATACACAGCATGGGGAGACTATCCAATGATTGTTCCTGATAAAAAAATATCTTCTCCACAAGATTTATTTCCGGGATGGATGCTCCTATCTTATAAAAAGAAAGTAGAAGCGTCATCTACATTGGAAGGATATCCTACAGAGAATGCCGTGAATGAAGATATCAGAACATGGTGGAGCGCAAAAACCGCAGACAAAGGAGAGTTTATGACTGTTGATTTAGACCGGAACTCCAAAGTCTACGCCATTCAGATCAACTTTGCCGACCAGGATGCTACCGCATTGGGAAAATCGGATTCCATATATTACCAATACCGGATAGAAGATTCCCAAGATGGGATTACATGGAATCTGTTAGTTGACAAATCAGAGAACAAAGCAGATGCTCCCAATGACTACATCCAATTGGACAAACCGGTAGACGCCAGGTATATCCGTATAACCAATATCTATTTCCCTTCCGGCAAGTTTTCCATCTCCGGCTTAAGAGTATTCGGGAAAGCGGATAAACCGGTTCCGGCAACTGCCCAATTCACGGAATTAACCAGAAACAGCGATAATCGCAGAACCGTAAATCTGAGTTGGAACAAAGTCAACGATGCTACCGGATACAACATCCGGTTCGGTACACAGAAGAACAAATTATACCATAATTATCTGGTATATGAAGACAACAAGGTCTCCATTAATGTATTGAACGCCGACCAGACTTATTATTTTGCGATTGACAGTTTCAATGAAGCGGGCATTACTATCGGAAAAGAAATCAAAATCATTCAATAAATATGTAATATCATGAAAGCCACTTTTTATCTTAGGAAATCACTTTTCTGCTTATTACTGTTTGCATCATTTGCATCGATCAGCAAGGCGGATTATCCGCTGTTTTGGCAACGATATACAGCCGACCCATGGGGAATAGAATACAACGGACGTAGCTATTCCCAACACTGGCGTATTTGATCTGTACTTTGTATTCAAAGGCAATAAAGAAGACTTTGCCCACATAGATTATTGGGAATTCACACATTAATATCCACAATAAATATTTGTATTAAAAGCAACTATCAACAATAACAATTATGATGAAAAACAACATTTTAGCCTTATATCTGGGATTCCTTCCACTTTTGGCAACGGCTCAAAATCCGATTATTCAAACCAAATATACAGCCGATCCTGCCCCAATGGTGTATAACGATACATTATTCCTTTATGTGGGATGCGATGAAAAGGACGCTCCCTCCAACGCATACCTGATGAGAGAATACCGCCTGTATACCACTACCGATATGGTGAACTAGACGGACTATGGAGCACCTCTGAAAACAAGTGATTTCAAATGGTCAGCCGGAGATGCCAGTGCCGCACAATGCATAGAGCGGGATGGCAAGTTTTATTGGTATATGTCCTCACAAAACAAATTCAGTCCGGGTTCATCCATCGGTGTAGCCGTTGCAGATACTCCTTATGGTCCCTTCAGAGATGCATTGGGCCAGGCATTGGTAACCAACAATATGACTACAGCCGCCAAACACTCCTGGGATGACCTTGACCCTACAGTCTTTATCGACAGTAATAAACAAGCATATCTCTATTGGGGAAACGGGGCTTGTTATCAGGCCAAACTGAATAAAGATATGATATCTCTGGACGGCTCAATCACAGCACTCAACATCAAAGACCAGACCGCCTTTGTGGGAAGGTTCACAGAGGCGCCCTGGGTATATAAGCGTAACAACCTTTATTATATGATTTATGCCGCCGGATTCCCGGAATCCATACATTATTCAACCGCCCGGACCGCAGAAGGTCCCTGGAAAGCCCGAGGAGTCGTAATGCCATTGGAAAAAGGAAGTAATACCAACCATCCCGGAATAATAGATTTTAAAGGTAACTCCTACTTCTTCTACCACAATGATGCGCTACCCGGCGGACACAGTTATTGCAGATCGGTATGTGTGGAACAATTCACCTACAACCCCGACGGAACCATACCGCAAATGCATATGACTAATGAAGGTATAAAGAAAGGAACAGGTACACTCAATCCATACAAACGAACTGAAGCTGAAACTATAGCATGGGCACAAGGCGTTACATCTGCTACAGATAAAGAAAAAGGTGTATATATAACCGCTATCCATAATACCGATTACATCAAGGTACGTGATGTGAACTTCGGACAGAAAGGTACTTCGCAATTCATCGCCTCCGCATCCAGCAGATATCATGGAGGGGAAATAGAACTAAGAATCGACTCACTCGAAGGTGAAGTGATCGGCACCTTAAACATTCCCTATACCGGAGAATGGGATAATTGGGAACAACACTCTACCCACGTGAAGACGGTCAAAGGAGTTCATGATCTATACCTTATATTTAAAGGTAAAACTCCCCACGAGCTTTTCAACTTCGATTATTGGATGTTCTCCGAAAAGTCCTCAAATTAATTAATTTATTCTATTTATTATGACCATGAAGCATATATTCTCTATCATCCTCGGCCTGATGGCATTTTGCCAGTTACAAGCCCAGTCGTGGACAGCCGACAACGGCAACGGTACTTTTACCAACCCTCTGTTTTACGATGAATTTACCGATCCTGACCTGATACGTGTGGGAACAGATTATTATATGGTTGCCAGTTCCATGCATGCTATGCCCGGACTACCGCTACTACGTTCCAAAGATCTGGTAAACTGGGAGTTCGTAACATATATCTTTGACAAACTCGATTTAGGACCTGATTTTCATCTGGAAGGCGATAAAGGCATTTATGGAAACGGAATATGGGCACCTGCCATCCGCTATCACAAAGGCACTTTCTATGTATTCGTCAACGTAAATGACCACGGTTTACAAGTCTTCTCTGCCAAAGATCCCGCCGGTCCCTGGACACACAAGAATATGGGTGGCAGAATTTACGACCTGGGCATATTGTTTGATGACGACGACAAGATATACGCAGTACATGGTTACGATGAAGTACATCTGATTCAACTCAAACCAGATTTCAGCGGTTATGTGGAAGGTAGTGAAAAAGTAATCATCCCTAAAGGTAATGCCATGGGAGAAGGGCATCATTTCTATAAAATAGACGGAAAGTATTATATCATCAGTGCAGACTATGCACCCGTAGGCCGTATGCAATGCGCCCGCGCCGACAAGCTGGAAGGTCCTTACGAAACCGTGGTTATCAGCAATCGTGAAACCATGGGTACACAACGTGGCTGGTGGACCAAAGGATATGGCTTTTGGTCGAACATCCCCAATGAAGGAGAAGCAATGGAATTTGAGCGCCCTTCTGAAAATGGTTTCGGTGCAGTAACGCTCCATCAGGGAGGCATCGTCGACCTGCCTAATGGTGAATGGTGGGGATTCTCAATGATGGACGTAAAATCCGCAGGACGACTGACTTTCCTTTCACCCGTGACCTGGAAAGATGGTTGGCCCTACTTCGGACTGGAAGGAAACCTGGGACGCTCACCACGCACCTGGTTCAAACCGGATACCGGAACGGATATAGCTCCTCTAACAACTTATCAGCGTGATGATGATTTCTCGTCTGCCAAACTAAAACCGATCTGGCAATGGAACCATATTCCGGTAGATAAGAAATGGTCGCTCACTGAGAAAAAAGGTGTACTGCGCTTGCACACTCTCCCTGCCAAAAACTTCATGTATGCGAAAAACACACTTACTCAACGCGCTATCGGTCCGGAGTCCAGCGCCACCGTCGAATTAAATGCCAAATCCTTAAAGAAAGGTGACGTAGCCGGACTTGGGTTATTGAATGTTCCCTATTATTGGATCGGTGTAGTACGTACTGATGAGGGATTCATCCTGAGATTTTACGACTTAGTAAAGAACCAGTCTACAGACGAACCATTATCCGGGCCACAAGTGTACCTGCGTGCCAGTGGTGATTACAATAGAGACCTGGCAACACTCAGTTTCAGTACAGACGGCAAAACATTCAAAGAAGTCGGCGGCGAACTGCGCCTGGGTTATCAAATGAAGACTTTCCAGGGAGTACGGTATGCCTTATTTGCTTTCAATACGAATGGAAAAGCGGGAGGTTATGCCGACTTCGACAATTTTAAGGTAAAGGAACCATTGGCAGATCGCTCTAAAAATCTTCCTCTCGGCAAAGTGATAACACTAACCAATCTCGCAAACGGTGAGCAAGTCTGGGCTAATCCCCACGGTATGCTGAATCGTTCCTATCCGGGAAGTAATACGTTCAACGGTACCGGATGCCAGTTCCGTGTACACGACCGCGGACAAGGACGTATAGCTCTTGAAGCATTAGACGGATCAGGCTTTGTCACCGTCACTGGAGCCGGGCTCTCAGCAGATGTCCGACTAATGAAGAAAGAAACGAAAGGCAGCCTCTTCATGTGGCAGGATATGCTATGGGGACAATGTATGCTACTATCCCTAAAGACCAATCGCTTCATCGGTTTAGATCCGCGTACAGACGAACCCTATTCTGCCGACTGGCCCGGAACTATACCCAACCGTAAAGATGGGACTGTATTTTCCTGGCAGGAAATAAAATAATTGCATATATCCTCCGATTTATGCATAAAACATAGCATTCATAGTATAAAAAGTACAAAATTTCTCTCATTAATGCATATTCTTTCCAAAATTATCGCTACTTTTGCGCCATTCTTAGAATAATTATACAGAACAATGAAGAAAAAAGCCAATCGGTTAGACGCTATCAAGATGATTATCTCAAGCAAGGACGTCAGTTCTCAGGAAGAACTGCTGCAAGCTCTGAGCAAAGAAGGCTTTGAACTGACACAAGCCACTCTCTCCCGCGACTTGAAACAACTGAAAGTTGCCAAAGCGGCAAACATGAACGGGAAATACGTATATGTATTACCCAACAACATCATGTACAAACGTTCCAATGACCAGAGTGCCAGCGAGATGCTGATGACCAGCGGATTCGTGTCCCTGCAATTCTCCGGTAACATTGCCGTTATCCGTACACGACCGGGATATGCCAGCAGTATGGCCTACGACATCGACAACCGCGAATGTCCCGCCATTCTGGGCACTATTGCCGGAGACGACACCATCATGTTGGTAGTGCATGAAGCCGCTTCACATGGCGAAGTACGCGAATTTCTGTCGCAAATCATTCCGAACATTAAATAATATAAATGAAGAACTAAAAATGAAGAATGAAGAATTGCCATGCGGCATACTTGCACAGCGTAGTCAAATTCTTCATTCAAAATTATTAATTAATAAGAAATGGATACCAAAAAAGTGGACGTGATGGTGGCTGACGCCTCTCACGAAGTTTATGTGGATAAGATTTTGGATACCATCAGAGAAGCGGCCAAAGTACGTGGAACGGGCATCGCAGAACGCACACACGAATATGTGGCGACAAAAATGAAAGAAGGAAAAGCCATCATCGCCTTATGCGGAGACGTGTTTGCAGGCTTCAGCTACATCGAGAGTTGGGGAAACAAACAATACGTTGCGACTTCCGGTTTGATTGTGCATCCCGACTTTCGCGGTATTGGATTGGCTAAGCGTATCAAAATGGCATCTTTCCGCCTGGCACGCTTGCGATGGCCCAACGCCAAAGTATTCAGTCTCACCAGCGGAGCCGCCGTCATGAAAATGAATACGGAACTGGGATACGTTCCCGTTACTTTCAATGAACTGACTGATGACGAATCCTTCTGGAAAGGCTGCGAAGGCTGCATCAACCATGATATATTAGTAGCCAAGAACCGCAAATTCTGCATCTGCACAGCAATGCTCTACGACCCGGATCTGCATGAAGATGATAAAATTTAAAAAACAAAGGATATGGAAGATAAGAAAAAAGTAGTAGTCGCATTCAGCGGCGGTCTTGATACTTCATTTACGGTAATGTACCTTGCCAAGGAAAAAGGGTATGAAGTGTATGCAGCTTGTGCAAACACCGGTGGTTTCAGCCCCGAACAACTGAAAACAAACGAAGAAAACGCCTATAAACTGGGCGCAAAAGAATATGTCACTATCGACGTGACGCAGGAATATTACGAAAAGAGCTTGAAATACATGGTATTTGGTAACGTGCTGCGTAATGGTACCTATCCTATTTCCGTAAGTTCCGAACGTATCTTCCAGGCACTTGCCATCGCACGCTATGCCAACGAAATCGGTGCAGATGCTATCGCTCACGGTTCTACCGGTGCAGGCAACGACCAGATTCGTTTTGACATGACATTCCTTGTATTGGCTCCGGGCGTGGAAATCATCACACTGACCCGTGATATGGCATTGAGCCGTCAGGAAGAAATCGATTATCTAAACAAACATGGTTTCTCGGCAGACTTCACCAAACTGAAATACTCTTATAATGTAGGTTTGTGGGGTACCTCTATCTGCGGTGGTGAGATTCTGGATTCCGCACAAGGATTACCCGAAAGCGCTTATCTGAAACACTGTGTAAAGGAAGGCAGCGAACAACTCCGTCTTACTTTCGAAAAAGGTGAGTTGAAAGCTGTGAACGATGAGAAATTTGATGATCCCATCAAAGCAATCCAGAAAGTGGAAGAAATCGGTGCTGCTTACGGCATTGGCCGTGACATGCATGTGGGTGATACAATTATCGGTATCAAAGGCCGCGTAGGTTTCGAAGCTGCTGCTCCGATGCTGATTATCGGTGCACATAAGTTCCTGGAAAAATATACACTGAGCAAATGGCAGCAATACTGGAAAGACCAGGTTGCCAATTGGTACGGTATGTTCCTGCACGAAAGCCAGTATTTGGAACCGGTAATGCGCGACATCGAAGCCATGCTACAGGAAAGTCAGCGTAACGTAAACGGTACGGCTATTCTGGAACTTCGCCCATTATCTTTCTCTACGGTAGGTGTAGAATCAGAAGACGATCTTGTGAAAACGAAGTTCGGCGAATATGGTGAAATGCAAAAAGGCTGGACAGCAGAAGATGCGAAAGGTTTTATCAAGGTTACTTCTACTCCACTGAGAGTATATTATAACAATCATAAAGACGAAGAAATTTAATGAAATGAAGAACTAAAAATGAAGAATGAAGAATTGCCATGCGGCATACTTGCACAGCGCAGCAAAATTCGTCATTCTTCATTAAAAAAAGAATTTATGGATAATAATAACAAAAAACTTACTCGCTCACGCAGCGACAGAATGCTTGCCGGCGTCTGCGGAGGACTGGCCGCTTATTTCGGACTCGACCCTTCACTCGTACGTATCGGCTATGCGTTATTGACGTTTTTTACCGTATTTGCCGGTATCCCCGTATACCTTATAATGTGGCTTATTGTTCCCGAGGAAAAGAACTTGTATAACAGATAAAAGAATATAGTATAAACTAACATGATTAAAGTAGGAATCATCGGCGGAGCCGGATATACGGCAGGTGAACTAATTCGTTTGCTGATCAATCATCCGGAAGCGGAAATCGTATTCATCAACAGCTCAAGTAACGCCGGAAACAAAATTACCGACGTACATGAAGGATTGTACGGCGAAACGGACCTTGTCTTCACCGACGAGTTACCTCTAGACGAAATTGACGTGTTATTCTTCTGTACCGCCCATGGCGACACGAAGAAGTTCATGGAGAGTCATAACCTTCCCGAAGAGTTGAAGATTATCGACCTTTCTATGGACTACCGTATCGCTTCTCCGGAACATGACTTTATTTACGGTTTGCCGGAATTAAACCGTCGCGCTACCTGCAAAGCAAAGCATGTGGCTAATCCGGGTTGCTTTGCCACTTGTATCCAATTGGGATTGCTCCCCCTTGCCAAACATCTGATGCTGAACAATGACATCATGGTGAATGCCATTACCGGTTCTACCGGAGCAGGTGTAAAACCGGGATCAACCAGTCACTTCAGTTGGCGCAACAACAACATGAGCGTTTACAAAGCATTCGATCACCAGCATGTACCCGAAATCAAGCAATCCCTGAAGCAATTGCAGAACAGTTTTGATGCGGATATTGACTTTATCCCTTACCGCGGTGATTTCGCACGTGGTATTTTTGCTACCATCGTAGTAAAAACTAAAGTTGCACTGGATGAAATAGTCCGTATGTACGAAGAATATTACGCCAAAGACTCTTTCGTGCATATCGTAGAAAAGAACATCGACCTGAAACAAGTAGTGAACACCAACAAATGTCTTCTGCATTTGGAAAAGCACGGTGATAAGCTGCTTATCATCTCCTGCATCGATAACCTGCTGAAAGGTGCCAGTGGTCAGGCGGTACACAACATGAATCTGATGTTCAATTTAGAAGAAACCGTCGGCTTACGATTGAAGCCCAGCGCCTTCTAATGAAGAACGAAGAATGAAGAATTCACGAAATAGGACAGACTCGTTGTTGCATGCTAAAAGTTATTCGTTTGCATTACGAATGATACGTATGACTAAATTCTTGCAAGAAGATAAAAAGGAGTTTATTCTAAGTAAACAAATTCTTCGTTCCGGCACTTCTATCGGAGCTTTAATCCGTGAATCTGAATTTGCCCAGAGCAATGCAGACTTCATTAATAAGCTTAGTGTTTCTTTGAAAGAAGCGAATGAAACCGATTACTGGTTAAACCTTCTGAAAGACTCAGATTATATTGATGAAAATTCTTTTAATAGCATAGAAGCAGACTGTGGAGAACTTATGGCTCTACTTATCTCTTCTATCAGAACAGTAAAAAACAATCAAATGAAGAAAGAGAACACCCCATAATTCTTAATTCTTCATTCTTAATTCTTCATTTAAATGAACTTATTCGACGTATATCCCCTTTTTGACATCAACATTGTCAAGGGAAAAGGCTGCCACGTGTGGGACGAGAACGGTACTGAGTACCTCGATCTCTACGGCGGACATGCTGTTATCTCCATCGGTCATGCACATCCGCATTACGTGGAGATGATCAGCAACCAGGTTGCCACGTTGGGATTTTATTCCAACTCTGTGATTAACAAGCTACAGGAACAGGTTGCTGAACGTCTGGGAAAAGCATGTGGTTATGATGACTACTCCTTATTCCTGATTAACAGCGGTGCAGAAGCCAACGAAAATGCTTTGAAACTCGCTTCGTTTTACAACGGACGTACACGTGTGGTTTCCTTCAACAAGGCATTCCACGGACGTACTTCACTTGCCGTGGAAGTGACTAATAATCCCAAAATCATAGCTCCTATTAATGACTGCGGACATGTCACTTACCTTCCGCTGAACGATATTGAAGCCATGAAAAACGAACTGACAAAAGGTGATGTCTGCGCAGTGATTATCGAAGGAATTCAAGGTGTGGGTGGTATTCAATTGCCGACAGATGAATTCATGCAGGCTTTGCGTGAAGCTTGTACAGCTCATAATACGATATTGGTTTTGGACGAAATTCAAAGTGGTTATGGCCGCAGCGGTAAGTTTTTCGCTCATCAATATAACGGTATCAAAGCAGATATTATCACTGTAGCCAAAGGCATCGGTAACGGTTTCCCAATGGCCGGTGTACTTATCAGTCCGATGTTCACTCCGGTTTACGGACAGTTGGGCACTACTTTCGGTGGTAATCATCTGGCATGCAGCGCAGCGCTTGCTGTCTTGGACGTAATAGGTCAGGAGAATCTGGTTGAAAATGCAGCCAAGGTAGGTGAGTATCTGATGACGGAGTTGAAGAAGTTCCCGCAGATCAAAGAAGTTCGCGGACGTGGTCTGATGATCGGTCTTGAATTTGAAGAACCGATAAAGGAACTTCGTCTGAAACTGTTGAAAGAACAACATGTATTTACCGGTGTCAGCGGTACAAATGTACTCCGCCTGCTCCCCCCCCTCTGCCTCAGCATGGAAGAAGCGGATCTGTTCCTCGAACGTTTCAGAAAAGTACTTTAAAGTATATTTGATAACATAATCAGCAATAAACAGGCAGCCTTCAAGCGTTTCAGCGTTTCTTAAGGCTGCCTGTTGTTTAAATACACAAGCACTTTTTTTACATCAATTAGGTTAGAAAGGTAGAAAAAATATCTACCTTTGCCCATCGACAACCCTTTTAATAACAGAATGATATGAGAACAGCAATTATCGGAGCAGGAAACATGGGCGGCTCTATAGCCCGTGGATTGGCAAAGGGAAGTATTATCCCCGCCTCGGATATCATAGTGTCTAATCCCTCACAAGGAAAGTTGGATGAACTGCAAGCAGAGTTTCCTGCTTTACAAATCACCCATGACAATCAGGAAGCCATCATCGGCGCCGAATTCATCATACTCGCTGTGAAACCGTGGCTTATCAAAGGTGTGCTGCGCGAACTGAAACTGAAAAGCAAGCAAATTATCATTTCTGTTGCCGCAGGCATCAACTTTGAAGAGCTGGCTCACTACGTACCCGAACCGGAAATGACCATGTTCCGCATTATTCCTAACACCGCCATCAGCGAGATGGAAAGTATGACACTGATTGCCAGTCGTAATGCGACTAAAGAACAAGAACAACTGATGCTGGATATTTTCAATCAGATGGGACTTGCCATGCTGATCCCCGAGGAAAAATTCGCAGCCTGCACTTCCATGGCTTCCTGCGGAATCGCTTATGTGTTGAAATACATCCAGGCTGCCATGCAAGCCGGTATAGAAATGGGGGTTTATCCCAAAGATGCTATGAGAATGGTGGCTCAATCCGTAAAGGGAGCCGCCGAACTGATACTGAATAATGATACGCATCCCAGCGTAGAAATCGATAAAGTATGTACCCCCGGCGGTATTACCATCAAAGGTATCAATGAACTGGAACATGACGGTTATACATCCGCCATCATCAATGCTATCAAAGCAAGTAAGCAATAAGACTAACAATTAATTCATTAAATAAACAACCACATGGACGAACAAATTAAGCAAATAGCAGAACGCCTTCGCGGGCTTCGTGATGTACTGGAGCTGACCGCTGAAGACATTGCCCGTGAATGTGACATCTCTCCTTACGACTACCGTCTTGCCGAAACGGGAGATTTTGATATCTCCGTAAGTATGTTGCAAAAGATTGCACGCAGATACGGAGTTTCATTGGACGCACTGATGTTTGGTGAAGAACCTAAAATGAGCAGCTACTTCCTGACTCGTGCCGGAAAAGGCGTCAGCATCGAACGCACCAAAGCCTACAAATACCAAGCCCTCGCTTCCGGTTTCATGAACCGTAGCGTAGATCCGTTCATTGTAACCGCTGAACCTAAACCGGACGATGAACCGATACATTACAACAGCCACGCCGGACAAGAATTCAGTCTTGTGCTCGAAGGGCGCATGATGGTCAACATCGATGGCAAAGAGCTTATACTAAACGAAGGAGACAGCCTGTACTTCAATTCAAAATTGCCGCATGGCATGAAAGCACTGGATGGAAAAACGGTACGATTCCTGGCAATAATAATGTAATCATTAAATGAAGAATGAAAAATAAAGAATGAAGAATTGCCATGCGGCATACTTGCACGGTGCAACAAAATTCTTCATTCTTAATTCCTATAATTATGGTAGAAAGATTTTTATCACAAACCTCTTTCACTACACAAGAGGACTTTATCAAAAACTTTAAAATAAACGTACCGGAAGACTTCAACTTCGGATACGATGTAGTAGACGCCTGGGCTGCCGAACAACCTGACAAACCTGCATTGTTATGGACTAATGATAAGGGTGAACACCGGCAATTTACGTTTGCCGACATGAAACGTTATACGGACATGACCGCCTCGTATTTCCAAAGCCTCGGCATCGGCCATGGTGACATGGTAATGTTGATATTGAAACGCCGCTTTGAATTCTGGTACAGCACCATAGCTTTACATAAACTCGGTGCCGTCGTCATTCCCGCCACTCACTTGCTGACAAAGAAAGATATCGTGTACCGCTGTAACGCTGCGGACATCAAGATGATTGTTTGTGCAGGAGAATCGGTTATCACGGATCATATTGTAGCTGCCATGCCGGATTCCCCCAGCGTGAAGAAACTCGTCAGTGTAGGTCCCGAAGTAGCCGAAGGATTCGATGATTTCCACAAAGGGATCGAAAATGCCGCACCTTTCGTGAAGCCGGAACATCCGAATACGAATGAAGATATCTCACTGATGTACTTCACCAGCGGAACCACCGGTGAACCGAAAATGGTTGCCCATGACTTTACATATCCGTTGGGCCATATCGTTACCGGTAGTTTTTGGCACAACCTGACGGAAAACAGCCTACATCTCACCATCGCCGATACCGGTTGGGGGAAAGCTGTGTGGGGCAAACTTTACGGACAATGGATTGCCGGAGCAAATATATTTGTGTATGACCACGAGAAATTTACCCCTGCCGCCATCCTGGAGAAGATACAGGATTATCATGTAACTTCTCTCTGCGCACCTCCCACCATCTTCCGTTTCCTCATTCACGAAGATCTGACAAAGTACGATCTCTCATCACTGCAATATTGTACCATCGCCGGTGAAGCTTTGAACCCAGCTGTATTTGAGACCTTCAAGAAACTAACAGGCATCAAACTGATGGAAGGATTCGGACAGACAGAAACCACACTGACCATCGCTACCATGCCCTGGATGGAACCGAAACCGGGAAGTATGGGATTGCCTAATCCACAATACGATGTAGACCTGATAGACAATGACGGCCGTTCCGTAGAAGCTGGTGAACAGGGACAAATCGTAATCCGCACAGACAAGGGTAAACCACTGGGATTGTTCAAAGAGTATTACCGTGATCCGGAACGTACACACGAAGCCTGGAACAACGATATCTACTACACGGGAGACGTTGCCTGGAAAGATGAGGACGGTTATCTCTGGTTTGTAGGCCGTGCCGACGATGTGATCAAGAGCTCCGGTTACCGTATCGGCCCCTTCGAAGTGGAAAGTGCTCTGATGACGCACCCTGCCGTAATAGAATGTGCCATCACAGGCGTACCCGATGAAATCCGTGGTCAGGTAGTAAAAGCTACCATCGTACTGGCTAAAGAATATAAAGGGAAAGAAGGTGAAGAGCTTATCAAGGAATTGCAAAATCATGTGAAGAAAGTGACAGCCCCTTACAAATATCCGCGTGTGATTGAATTTGTAGACGAACTGCCGAAAACCATCAGTGGAAAGATCCGTCGGGTGGAAATCCGGAAGAACGATACGAAATAAGAAAAAAATATGAGGAATAAGCTACTTCTAAATCGTTTGCACCTTTTATGTTACTTTTTGATCGATTTGAGCTATTCGGTTTCCCGCAAACCACTTACATTTGCGACCGGAAAGTACAACTAAAAAGTTTAAAGCACATGATTACAAGTAGAAAGATTTCTCAGATTAACGTTTTCGCAGGTAGCCCCTGGGAAGTGGAAAGTGTGAAGCAATTGCTGAAGTCAGCTTACATCACCGCTTCAACAGAGGACAAAGGTAATGGCATTCACGTGTCTGTGCCTTGTCAGCAGTACACTGCCGCCATGCGGGTTATCAGTAACCGAAAGGCTTTATAAGACTGAAAAGAAAACGAAGTGAAAAAAGAACTGCCCGCCGGAAGATAATTCCGAACGGGCAGTTTTTTTATTAATAGATCACTTCTCCTCCTTCGGACTCTTCACTATATCGTATATCAAAGCGTCCCTCTGTTACACTCCCGCCACTGAACGTTCCACTGATAATCGTTCCGTTCATACGGGTGATATATGCCTTGCCATCTTCCAGTTTTACACCATCAAAACTGGCATTAATATAAGTACAGACAGCCCCCTGCCGTGGATTCACAAGCGTAAAATGCAAAGAACTGAAAACACCGGCGTCCGCACCAATCGTAACATAATGGTTACCGTCTTCATCGTAAGTACTGACATCCGGCTTTCCAAACCGCCCGGAAGTATGCACCCAGCCGTCTATCAAACAACCTAACGTATTTTGCCCCGTCGTCGTAGCTTCGGGCATCAGTGTCGGGTCCACCGACTTATCTTCCTCGCAGGCACAACAGAGAACCAGCAGGAACAGAAATAACAACTTTTTCATAACGCTCAAAAATGATAATTTAAACCGAAGACTAAAGATAACTGACCGAAATAACCGGTACCGGTTTTCGGATTTTCTACATTCCACCTCTCATCGTGATACTTCACCGAGTAGGTTTCCGTGCTGGATGCCAGCCAGTTCAGACGGGCCGAAGCTCCCCAATGGCTCGTCAGGAAATACTCGCCCGAGAGGGCCAGGTTACCTGCAAGTTTATCCATCGAAACATTCCGCGGCTTGCCATACACCTTACTCTTATCTTTATAAAACTGATAGCCTATTCCACCTGCCAACTGAAGTTGATAATGCTTCTTCACCATCGTCAAAGATACCTGCGGCGCCATGTAGTGCATCAGAATCTTGTCCGCCCCGGTGTCGTGCGTATTTTTATAGGAACTTCCCTGATACAGTGCTCCCACCCCGAACTTCAACTTCCGGCCGGCAACTTGTGCCAGATAGCTGACATCCCAAGCCACTCCTTTTCGTAAATCACTGCGATAGGCATCCGATCTGTCGGTGATTCCCATCAATTGTCCCAAATACCATGACGGTCCGGCATGAACAGAAAAAGAGGACCTTTTATCACCTGCACTTTGGGCGTACAGAGAGGTAGTTAACAATACCCCAACAAGAAAACAAAGCAAGTACTTCATAATGATTTGTATAGCGTTTTTCTTATTAAATGCAAAAAAATGAAAAGTACTGCACACCGACCGTTATTTCTGTTATCTTTTTCGTTCCACGTCTTGCGTACGGAAGAATGCTTCGGAATAGCGCGCTCCCCAAAGCTCATAACGCTCATACTGCGTCTCTACTTTACGGGCGAAGTTTTCCCAGTCCTTCTTCTCCAAAGGCGACCAGACATTTTCCGCCAGTGCTGACATACGTGGGAAAACGGCAAACTCCGCTTTCCAGGTAGTAGGGATATACTCAGTCCACAAGCACCCCTGCGCTCCCCAGACCAGTTTCTGTTGTTGCGTAGTCAGCGAATCGGGCACAATCTGAAAACCATATACTTTCTCCAGAGGCAACGGACCGCGCGGGCCGATTTCCGCTTGGGTACGGCTCTCTTTCAGATTGAAGTACGACCAGGCAGAGCAGGTGGATATGGTGCGATGGTTCGTCTTCAATGCCTTCTTTCCGAATTCCGGACGGCGCCAGTTCATCACGATGCAATCCTCCGAAATGCCCCCTTCAAGGATTTCATCCCAACCGATCAGCGTCTTTCCTTTACCATTCACCACATCCTGTACATAATGAACGAAGTAACTTTGCAATGCTTTCTCATCTTTCAATCCGTGCTCACGCATGAATTGCTGCGTTTCTTCCGACTCCTGCCACCAACGCTTGGCACATTCGTCACCGCCCACATGGATGTATTGACCGGGAAACAAGTCACACAATTCGGAAAACACATCTTTTAGGAAGTCGAAAACTTCCGGTTTGGGAGCCAGCACATTATTGAACTTATTGAAGATACCCCACGTCAGCGCTGCTTTCTTCGGCTCATCCGGCGTAGTACTAAATTGCGGATAGGTGGCAAGTACTGCCATGCAATGACCGGGGATATCTATTTCGGGTATCACCGTGATATAACGTTCGGCAGCATAGCGCACTATCTCGCGCACATCTTCGTGGGTATAATATCCGCCATAAGGCAATGGCTGGTATTTTCCCGGATAAAGTCCGAGGATTTCCCCTTCGCGTACGGAACCTTTCTCTGTCAGTTCCGGCCGGCATTTCATTTCAACACGCCAGGCCTGATCGTCCGTCAGATGCCAATGGAAGTAGTTAAGTTTATGAAGGGCAAGGTAATCAATATACTTTTTGATGAAATCTACGGGGAAGAAATGGCGTACCACATCCAAATGCATACCACGATAAGGGAAACGCGGATAGTCGTTAATTTTCACAGCCGGAAGGATAGGTAGCACACCTGCACGGGTGGGTAATAATTGTATAAGCGTCTGAATGCCATAGAATACACCCGTCTCGTCATTTCCTTCGACACGTACACCACCTACAGGGGTAATTTCTAACTGATAGCCTCCTGAAATTCCTCCATTCTTTTGGTTTATCAGAACGATACAAGGTTGTTCACCCGACTTTGGAAGTATTACTTCTATAGCAGACGACGTTTTCTTTCGGGATTTTCCAGACTTTGGGACTTCCGTTTGTAAGGGTATGCCGAGATAGCGATCCATATAATCAACCAAATAGGTAGCCGAAGATGCCAACACCGGTTCTGACATACGAATGACCGTATTACGTTGAATCAAATACTCTCCCTGTCCGGTTACAGTTATCTCCACCGGTTCGGGAATAATGCTAAAAGTTTTCTCCTGTGCCTGCCCGGCAAGCGCAGTTGCAGCAAAGGTTGCAGTCATAATTTTCTTTAAGTACATAGATGATGATGTATATTATATTGCAAATATAATCCTTTTGCAGAAAGATGTTTAAGATTTCCAACCTCTTTTTGACGAAAAAAGAAAGTATGACATTGAACAATACCACACAAGTGTTTAATGTATACCCTGTCTCTTATACACATCTCCGAGCCCACGAGACATGCGCAGATCTC
>ENA-OZHC01000248-OZHC01000248.1-human-gut-metagenome-genome-assembly--contig:-NODE-248-length-23429-cov-5.253230_pt1 | contig 23429 bp, 20 predicted proteins | sample MGYA00244043_ERZ653680 | MGnify/ENA primary metagenome ERZ653680 (study PRJEB26926, sample SAMN06165323) | human gut metagenome | biome: ENVO:00009003; feature: ENVO:2100002; material: ENVO:00002003...
GAGATCTGCGCATGTCTCGTGGGCTCGGAGATGTGTATAAGAGACAGGGGCAGAACCCCATTGCGTGCTCCCGCGCGTTTGAAAATATCCGTAACGCGCCGGGCAAAAAGTCCGTTGTGATGTTTCTCGACGACTACTTCGATGCGCGCCACACCGTGGAGAACACCGCGTGGTTCTACGACACCGATTTTGAGTTTTTAAATGACCCGAGCATCGTGCAGGTCGTCATTGCCGGTGCGCGCCACCACGATACGTATGTGCGCACGCTTCTGGCCGGTGTGCCGGCGGAGAAGATCGTGCACATGCGCGATGAAAGCGATACGCCTGCGGCGGTCTCGAAAGAAGCGGACACAGTCTTTATTCTGTACGACGTATACACCATTCGTTTGGCAAATGACATTCGCGATAAGATGATCGAACGTGAGAAGGAGGGCGAGACGAAATGAAAATAGAAGTCCTTTTCCCGGAATTCTGCAACCTGTTCGGCGACGCGTACAATATGGTCTACCTTGAAAAAACGCTGCCGGAAGCGGAGTTTATCCGCACGAAATTCAGCGACGATGTGCGCTTTACCGAAGAAAAAATGAACCTTGTGTATATGGGTCCCATGACGGAGCGTATGCAGGAGCAGGTCATCCGCAAGTTGATGCCGCTGAAGGAGAAAATCCAAAAAGCCATTGACGACGGCACGGTATTCCTTTTCACGGGCAATGCGCTCGAAATCTTCGGCGATTACATTGAAAACGAGGACGGCAGCCGCGTAGAGTGCCTTGGGCTTTATCGTTTGTACGCAAAGCGCAACATGATGCACCGCCACAACAGCGACTTTGAGGGCGAATTTGACGGCAATGTCATCATGGGCTTTAAGACGCAGTTCACGATGGCCTACACGCCGGATGAATCGCACGGCTTGTTCGTGAAAAACAAAGGTGTGGGGCTCAATATAAAGGCGAAATACGAGGGTATCCGCGTAAACAACTTCTTCGGCACATACCTTGTGGGGCCGATCTTGGTTTTGAATCCGCCGTTTACAAAATACATTTTGAACCTGATGGGCGCGGGCGATGTGAAGCTTGCGTTTGAAGCGGAAAACATGGCGGCCTACGAGCAGCGCAAGAAGGATTTTGCCGAGAAGGTACACTGATGGTGCAGCACGAAATTCCGCCGGTGTTCGACGAAAACAGCCGCGTGCTCGTCTTGGGCTCGTTTCCGTCTGTGCAGTCGAGAAAAGCGGCGTTTTTCTACGGGCACCCGCAAAACCGCTTTTGGCGCGTCTTGAGCGCGGTTTTCGGTGAACCGGTGCCGGGGGATGTCCCCGAAAAGAAGGCGCTTTTGCTAAAGCATAAAGTTGCCTTGTGGGACGTCATTGCCTCGTGCGACGTAACGGGCTCGGCTGACGCGAGCATCAAAAACGTCGTGCCGAATGATCTTTCCGTGATTTTATCGACAGCGAACATCACGCATGTGTGTACAAACGGTCAAATGGCGCACAAGCTGTATCAAAAATATCTGGCGAAAGAGATCGACCTGCCGGAAACGGTTCTGCCGAGCACCAGCCCCGCGAACGCCGCGTGGAGCTTGGAGCGGCTGACGGAAGCGTGGAAGATTATCCGATCAATTTAATACGGCAAGCACGCGGCTTTAAAAACCGCGTGCTTTTTTCACCCATTTTTTCCCTCTCCATATAATAAAATCAGGAGGGCTGAAAATGAATGATATTGTATTTTATGCGTTGTTGGCGACGCTGGGGACATGGCTCGTCACGGCGCTTGGTGCTGCTACGGTGGTGCTGTTCAAATCGCCGAACCCCAAAATTCTCAATTTGATGCTCGGTTTCGCCGCCGGGGTGATGGTTGCGGCGAGCTTTTGGTCACTTTTGCAGCCGGCCATCGAGCGCGCGGAGGCAGCGGGATGCATGCCTGCGTTTTTGGTGGCGACACTCGGGTTTCTCTGCGGTGCGTTGTTCATGTGGGGCTCCGATAAATGCGTGACCTACGCGCAGCGGCGCTCCGCTTTGGCGCAGGGCGAGAAAAACGCACGGCTGAACCGCATCATTTTGTTGGTACTTTCCATCACGCTGCACAACATCCCGGAGGGGCTCGCTGTGGGCGTGGCGTTCGGTGCGCTGAAAAACGGCGGCTATACGCCGGAAGCGCTGATGGGCGCCGTGACGGTGGCCGTGGGAATCGGCTTGCAGAATTTCCCCGAAGGTGCGGCGGTCTCGCTGCCTTTGCGCCGTGAGGGGTGCTCCAGAAGGAAGAGCTTTTTCATCGGGCAGGCTTCCGGCTTTGTGGAGCCAATTGCGGGCGTTTTGGGCGCTTTGCTTGCCGTGTACATTGAAGCCGTTTTGCCGTTTGCGCTGTCCTTTGCGGCGGGCGCGATGATCTTAGTCGCGGTGCACGAGCTCATCCCCGAGTGTCAGCGCAACCAGGAAGCGCAGCCGTATGCGGCGACAATGGGCATTGTGACGGGCTTTGCGCTAATGATGCTTTTGGACGTGATGCTGGGATGAAATTTTAAGCATAGAATAAAAAGTCCGAAACACGGTTTAGGTGCTTCGGACTTTTGCCGTTTTGTTGTATTTTACGCCTTTGCGGGTTCTGCGGCGGGGACGGTGAGCAGCTTTTTCCAGCGGCCGCTATAATAGTAGATGAGCAGCGGGATGATGCCCAGAATGTAGCCGATCGGCGCGGCAAACCAAATGCCTGTGGTGCCGATCCAGATGGGCAGAAGCAACGAGAGACCGATTTTGCTGCACAGCTCCACAACGGAGGAGACCATGGAAATGTTGATTTTGCCCATGCCCTTGACGGTGCTGTTATAAAGCCAGATCCATCCGAGGAACGGGAAGAACCACGCCTGAATGCGGATGAATTCGAGTGAATACGCGATGACTTCGGTCTCGTTCGGCTTGACGTACAGCGAGACGAGCAGCTCAGCAAAAATGAGTGTCAGCACGCCTGCAAAAATGCTCAGACCGCCGACAAGAAGGAAGATTTGCCGCACGCCAAGCTTGATGCGCTCTGCGTTTTTCGCGCCGAAGTTCTGCCCGACATAGACGGAAAAGCCGAACGAGAAATTGCTGAACAGCATCACGGCGAGGTTCTGCACGTTGCTGCCGACGGTGAACGCCGCGACGACGTTGGAGCCGTAGCTGTTGATGACGCGCGTAATAACCATCATGCCGACGGAAAGAAACAGGCTTTGCAGAGCCATTTGCGCACCCATGCCGAATATTTTAAGGCTGACGGGCATATCCAGGCGCAGGGTGTGGCGCTTCGGCATCAGATCGGGGTATTTGCGGAACATGACGAGGATGCAGATGGCGGCGGAGATGGCCTGCGAGCCGACCGTTGCAACGGCGACACCCGCAACGCCCATGTTGAGACCGATGACGCTGATGAGGTCGAGGATAACATTCAAAATGGAGCACAGAATGAGGAAATACAGCGGTGTTTTGCTGTCGCCGAGTGCGCGCAGGATAGATGCCGCGGCGTTATACGCAAACTGTGCGATGCCGCAGCCGCAGACAATCTGAATGTATAAAACGGACATGTCGATGACGTCTTCCGGCGTTTTTAAAAGCTGCATGAGCGGCCGCGCGGCGAAAACGCTGATGAGACCCAGAACAACGCCGAGCAAAAGGGTGATCCACCCGGAGGCGACGATGCCCTTGCGCACGCGGTCGGTGTCGTTTGCGCCGACGTATTGCGAAAGCACGATGGAAATGGCACTCGTCACGCCGGTTGCAAGCAGCAGGATGAGGCCCGTTGTGGACGTGGTGGCACCGATGGCGGCCAGCGCGTGCGAGCCGACGAAGCGGCCGAGCACGGCGGAGTCCACCATGGAATAAAGTGACTGGAAAATACTGCCGATCATCATGGGCAGCGCAAAACGAAGCATCAGGTTGATCGGTTTGCCCTGCGTCATGTCGATGGCACCGGACGGTTTGGACATGATACAACAACTCCTAAAAAAATGAGATTAAGGTAAACCGTTCCGTAGAAAATAAGGGTAAACCGCGTTTGTAGAACCTCTTCGCTGCGTGTTAGTTTACAAGTATCATTGTACCAAGAAAGCAACGCGAGTTCAATGAACGGTTTACCCAAATCAACGGGAAAAATATTTGGCTATTTTTGCCAATAATTAGACGTTAAACGATGGAATAGGTGAACATTTCGTAGTGCAGCGCGGTGCCGATGTCGATCTCCTCCGGTAAAAGCGCGCGTGCGACCAAAATTTCATCGTGCGTGTCATTGTCCGTTCGGCGCAAAACGGCGTAGTCGCCGTCGATGCTCGCCACTTCGTATTCGTAGGGGCCCATTATACCACCGTACCTTCTTTAACAAATGTGGCGGCGTGCTCACGCGCGGCCTCGTAGTCCTGCGCTAAAATGAGGTAGGCTTTCGTGAAGCGCTTTGCGTTCGGGTCTTCCGGCTCAATGGCGCGCTCCATTAAAAGAACACCGTCTGTTTCGGAGACCTCGTGAAAACCCATCTTTTTGTGGAATGCCACGGCGGCATCGTTCGGCAGATTGATGTGCGCTGTAACGCGGCGGTAATTTGCATGGTGCATGATGTCCAGCATCAGGCTGTATAAAGACGTGCCCACGCCGCTGTGCAGACATTTTTCGGAGACGTACAGCTGTGCGTCGGCGGAGAACAGGTCGTCTTTCGGAATATCGCGGTCGGTTAAAAAGCAGAATCCCGCCGTCTGGTTGTTGATCTCCGTCAGAATCCACATACGGCCGTATGTATAGGTGTCGATGCGCTGCACGTACTCGGCGAGCGTCGGCACTTCGGTGTCGGGCGTGTAGTGCGTCTTTTCGACGTAGGGTGTGTAAATTTTGAGCATGGACGGGCCGTCCCACTCGTTCGTTCTGCGTACTGCAACTCTGAAATCACTCATATTTTCAGTTCCTTTCGCTCATAACTTCTGCATATAGGGGAATAGACGGTGCGGCACCGGGGCGCGAGACCGCAATGGCAGCGGCTTTTGCCGCGAGGGTCAGCGATTTTTTCGGCGAAAGTTCATCCAGCATACCGCGCATGAAATAGCCCGTGAACGTATCGCCGGCCGCGGTGGTATCGACCGCACGGACAAGCTCCGCCGGGGCAAACGCGCGCTTATCTTCTTTGGCATACCACGCGCCTTTACTGCCGAGCGTTAAGACTGCGGCGGCGTGCGGGTATTTTTGAAGGAGCTTATCCAAAATAGCGGTGGGAATCTTTGTGCCGGTCAGCTGTTCGCCCTCCACTTCGTTCAAAACGAACACGGAAACGAGCGACAGATTGCACTTTAAAACGTTTTCGTTCATCGGGGACGGATTGAGCCAGATCTCCATGCCGCGCGCATGGGCTTTTTCAAGAATATACGGCAGCGCGCTGATCTCGTTTTGCAGCAGGAGAATGTCGCCTGCGCCGAATTGCGCAAGCACACGGTCGGCATATGCTTCATCCACAGCCCCGTTGGAGCCGCCGAAAAGCAGAATGGCGTTCTGTGCCTCTCGGCTGACCTGAATGACGGTGTGCCCGCCCGGCATATCGCGCGTTTCGATGAGGGAGGTATCTACGCCGTTTTGGTTCAATAAATCGCGCAGGTGCTCGCCATCCGTGCCGATGAGCCCCGCATGGCAGACGGAAAGCCCCGCCCGCACAAGCGCAATGGACTGGTTTAACCCCTTGCCGCCCGGGAACACGGTGCGGCTTTCGCTTTGAATGGTCTCACCGCCCTGCAGAATGTGGTCGACCTTATAAACATAGTCTGTATTGAGTGAGCCGAAATTCAAGATCCTCTTCAAGGTTTTGCACTCCTCTGTTTCAAAATCAATACAAGAATAGCACGAACAAAGCCCGCCGTCAAGGAAAGCAGGACAAAAGAAAAAACGCAAAAACCCAATATTTCAGCGGTTTCGCCAAGGCGGAACATATTCACAAAACGCGCGAAAAGTGGTATAATATTTCGGTTAACGAGCAAACCGAGTTTTTAATCCGTTTTTTGCCGTATCCCGCGCATGCAAAACGACGCGGCCGGTTTTGAATTTTTTGAAGCAGTTTGAAGTTAAGAACGATAAAGAAAGGGATTGATAAAGATGGGAAAAAGAGAAAATTTGCGCAACGTAGCCATTATTGCACACGTTGACCACGGCAAGACCACCCTTGTGGACCAGCTTCTGCGCCAGAGCGGCGTTTTCCGCAGCAACGAAGCCGTAACCGAGCGCGTCATGGACTCCGGTGATTTGGAGCGTGAGCGCGGCATTACGATCCTCTCCAAAAACACAGCTGTCATGTACAATGACATCAAAATCAATATTGTCGATACCCCGGGCCATGCCGATTTCGGCGGTGAGGTGGAACGTATTCTGATGATGGTAGACGGCGTTCTGCTGCTTGTCGATGCGTTTGAGGGATGTATGCCGCAGACGCGCTTCGTTTTAAAGAAGGCGCTTGGTCTTGGCAAAAAGCCGGTCGTTGTCGTCAATAAGGTCGACCGTCCGGGCGCACGTCCGCTTGAAGTCGTGGACGAAGTGCTTGACCTCTTCATTGAGCTCGGTGCAGACGAAGACCAGCTCGATTTCCCGGTGGTCTACGCTTCCGCACGTGACGGCTACGCCATGAACCAGCCGGACGAAAAGGGCACGGACATGAAGCCGCTGTTTGAAGCCATTATAAACGATGTTCCGGCGCCGGAGGGTGACCTTGACGGCCCGACGCAGGTGCTGTTCTCCAACATTGACTATGATGAGTACGTCGGCCGTATCGGTATCGGCCGAGTGGAGCGCGGCTCCGTAAAGGTCGGCCAGACCGTTACCATCTGCAGCAGCACAAGCGACGAAAAGCGCAACGCGCGCATTACGAAGCTCTACCAGTTTGAGGGCCTCAAGCGTGTGGACGCAGAGAGCGCAGAGCTCGGCGACATCGTGGCCGTTTCCGGCATGGCAGACCTCAATATCGGTGAGACCGCCTGTGACCCGGAGCACGTGGAGCCGCTGCCGTTCGTCAAGATTGACGAGCCGACCGTTTCTATGATGTTCATGGTCAACAATTCCCCGTTTGCGGGCCGCGAGGGCAAATATGTTACCTCCCGCAACCTGCGCGACCGCCTGTTTAAGGAGGTCGAAACGAACGTCGCTATGCGCGTGGAAGAGACGGATTCCGCCGATACGTTTAAGGTATCCGGCCGCGGCGAGCTGCACCTCTCCATTCTTATCGAGCAGATGCGCCGCCAGAACTACGAATTCCAGGTCTCCCGCCCGAGCGTTATTTTCAAGGAAGAAAACGGCAAGAAGCTGGAGCCGATGGAACTTTTGATGATCGAAGTTCCGGATAACTACGTCGGCGCGGTCATGGAAAAGCTTGGCACCAGAAAGGCAGAGCTGCTCAACATGGGTACCCGCGACAGCGGCACCACGCACCTCGAATTCAAGATCCCGTCCCGCGGCATCATGGGCTACCGCTCCGAGTTCCTTACGGACACGAACGGCAACGGCATCATGAACCACGTGTTCGATTGCTACGAGCCGTATAAGGGAGATATTCAGCAGCGCAGCACCGGTTCTCTCGTTGTACACGAGACCGGCGAGTCCACGGCTTACGGCTTGTTCTACGCACAGGACAGAGGCCGCCTGTTTATCGGGCCGGGCGTACCGGTTTACGAGGGCATGATTGTCGGCAGCAACCCGAAGGGCGACGACATCGTCATCAACGTCTGCAAGAAGAAGCACGCGACAAACACCCGTGCTTCCGGCTCCGATGATGCACTGAAGCTGACCCCGCACACCGTGCTCTCTCTGGAGCAGTCCCTCGAGTTCATCGCGGACGACGAGCTTGTGGAGATCACGCCGAAGAGCATCCGCATGCGCAAAATGGTGCTGAGCAAAGAGCTGCGCATGAAGCAGGCTGCAAAAAAGAAGTAATTTATAAACCTGACCAACGGAAAAGACACACGGAGAGCCAATGAATATCGTTATTTTGGATCTGGAGTGGAACGGTGCGTACAGCCGCCGTCTCCACGGCTTTATCAATGAGATTATCGAGTTCGGCGCTGTCAAGCTCGATGCACAACTGAATATCACAGACCGGTTTTCCTGCTTTGTCAAACCGCAGGTGACAAAAAAGATCAGCGCGATTATCTCGGACCTCACCAACATTACGGATGCGAATCTTTTGGACGCACGCCCGTACATGCAGGTGATGAGCCGCTTCAAGAAATGGGCGGGCGACTGCGTGATTGCCACGTGGGGCACGTCGGACATTCTGGCGTTGATTGAAAACTGCCGCTATTTCGGCGGCGGGGAGACCGTTCCGTTTTTGCAGCGCTATGTCGATTTACAGCAGTACGTGGAAAAGCGCCTTGGCGAGGACGGCAAGGAGCAGCTTGGGCTTTCCAAAGCGGCAGAGCTGCTTTCCATTGATGACGGTGCGCTCGACCACCACCGCGCGCTCGACGACAGCGTGCTGTCCGCCATGGTGCTGGAGCGCATTTACACAAAGGATACATTCCGCCCGTTCATTCAGGACTGCAAGGACCCGGAGTTTTACAGACGCATCACGTTTAAAACGACGTATATCTGTGACGTGAACAGCCCGTTGATCGAAAAAGAGCATCTGCATTTCACGTGCGAAAAATGCGGCGGCGAAGCAAAGCGCCGCGGCAAATGGACTGTGAAAAACAAGAGTCTGCGCAGCACATTTAAGTGCGAAAAGTGCGGCTACGAATTCTGCGGTCAGCTGCGCGTGAAGCAGAAGTATGAGGGTATTATCGTGAGCCGCAAATCCATTCCGCTGCCGAAAATCGAAAAGCCGCGCCGCGCCGAAAACGCAGACATCGCCGATATGCGTCTGACAATCAAGGAAAACGGTGTGGGACTGCTGACGTTTAAGGCGTGGGAGAATATCCCGTACCTTACGCACTGCTTCTCCACGCGCATCGGCGGTGTGAGTGAAGAAGAGTTTGCTGCTATGAACCTTGGCTTCAACCGCGGCGACAGCGACGAAAATGTAAAAGAAAATTTCCGTCTCATCGCTCAAGCGGCGAATATCCCTGTAGAGAATATAACGGCGGGCGCGCAGGATCACCACACGAACGTGCGCCGTGTCACGATGAAGAACGCCGGCACAGGTATTTGGAAGCCGAAAGACATGGAAAGCGTGGACGGCCTTGTGACGGATGAGCCGAATCTGCCGCTGCTCATTTACGCGGCGGACTGTGTGCCGCTTTACTTCTACGACCCCATTCATCACGCCATTGGGCTTTCGCACGCCGGTTGGCGCGGCACGGTGAACGGTATGGCAAAAGCTACCGTAGAGAAAATGCAGGAGGAATTTGATACCCGCCCCGAGGATTTGCTCGCGGCCATCGGTCCGTCCATTGCAAAGGAGTGCTTTGAGGTGGACGCCCCGTGTGCGGAGGAATTCCTCGCGCTGCCCGACAGCGACAAATTCGTCACGGACGACGGCAACGGCAAATTCCACGTTGATCTTTGGGCGTGCAACCGTGCGTTCTTATTAGGTGCAGGCGTGCTGCCCGAGCACATCACAACGGGCGGCGTGTGCACCATGTGCAACAGCGACCTGCTGTTTTCACACCGCGTGACGCGCGGCAAGCGCGGCTCTAACGCCGGGTTCCTGATGCTCAGGGAACAAAACGCATGAGCGTTTGCACACTGTGCCCGCGAAAATGCGGTGTTGACCGTGAAATAATGCGCGGCTACTGCCAAAGCGGCGACAAAATGCATATTGCGCGCGCGAAGCTCCACTACTGGGAGGAGCCGCCCATCAGCGGTACGCGCGGCAGTGGCACGATCTTTTTTACCGGCTGCTCGCTGCGCTGCGCGTTTTGCCAGAACAGCGAGATCTCCGGTGAAAGCCTACACGGCAAGGATTTTACGGTTGAAGAATTCATCGAGACGATAAAAAAACTCGAAGCTATGGGTGCGCACAACATCAACCTTGTTACGCCGACGCACTTTGCATCGCAAATTGCTGAAGCGCTGCGCATCTATAAGCCGCGCGTGCCCGTTGTCTACAACTGCGGCGGGTATGAATCGGTCGAGACGCTGCGCATGTTAGAGGGGCTCGTCGACATTTACCTGCCGGATTTCAAATATGCGGACGACGATCTCGCCGTGCGGCTTTCCAATGCGCCGCACTACTGTGAAACGGCGCTTGCTGCCATTCATGAGATGGTGCGACAGACGGGCGAAAATGTGTACGACGAAAACGGCATGCTGCAAAAGGGCATCATCACTCGGCAACTCATTTTACCCGGCCACACGCGCAATTCCATGCAGGCGCTGGAGCTCATCAAACAGCATTTTCCGGGCGTGCCCGTGAGCCTGATGAGCCAGTATACGCCGATGGGACGTGTTTTGCGCGAGCCGGAATTTGCGGACATCAACCGCCGCATCACCCTGCGGGAGAGCCGCAAAGTACAAAATTATATGTTGGAACTGGGTTTGCCCGGCTTCTGCCAAAAGCGCAGCGCCGCCGGCGAACGTTATATACCGGATTTTACACAGTTTGACACGGTCAACTTAGGGGAGGAAAAATCCATGCAGACAACGATCCAGCTTCTTTCACCGATGGAAAAAGTCATGGCGCAGGAAGAAAAGGACTTTGCGCCGTATCCGAAGGCGAGCGCTCTGCGCGGAGAAGAGACCGCGTTTCAGGCCATCGTCACGGGCGAGGGCGAGCACTACATTGAGGTGCGTACCGATGCACCCGTTAAAGTGGCGGTGTACCGCGAGGGCTATGTGCCGTGCACGCTTTCCGCGTACCCGGACAGGTTCGATGATGACTACATCACAATAGAGCCGAGCGCGTTCCCGGATGTGCTGTATCCCGTCACGGACGGCGCGGTGAACGTCCACGGCCGCGAGGTGCTGTGGGTGAGCCTCAAAGTGAACGACGATGCCGCGGGCGGCGATTACCCCGTGGAGATCAGCGCAAACGGCAAAAGCGAAATTTTCCGTTTGACGGTCGTGCCGGTCACTTTGCCGGAGCAGAAGCTCACGTTCACGCAGTGGTTCCATGGCGACTGCATCGCGGCGCGCTACGGCGTGGAGATTTACGCAAAAGAGCACTGGGCATTGTTAGACAAGTATATGCGTATGGCGGCGGAACACGGCATGAACATGATCCTGACGCCGGTGTTCACTCCCGCGCTCGATACCGAGATCGGCAAAGAACGCCCGTGCACGCAGCTTGTGGAGATCACAAAGAACGACGCGGGTTATCATTTTGATTTCGCAAGGCTTGCCCGCTGGGTGGAAACCGCAAAGGACTGCGGCATTTCTAAGTTTGAGATTTCCCACTTCTTCACACAGTGGGGTGCAAAATGTGCGCCGAATATCTACGTCACCGAAAACGGCGAACGCAAGCTGAAATTCGGTTGGCATACTGCGGCAACCGACCCGGAATACGCGGCATTATTGCATGCGCTGCTGCCGCAGCTGCTTACATTCTTTGAAGAAGTAGGCGTTGAAAAAAGTGACCTTATGTTCCACATTTCGGACGAGCCGAGCGAGGAGCACAAAGCGGACTACTTAAAGGCGAAAGCTGTTGTGGAGCCGTATTTGCCCGGCTGCATTCTGCGCGACGCGCTCTCGTCGTATGATTACTACGCGGAGGGGCTCGTCAAGCACCCCGTCGTCGCGACGAACCATATCACGCCGTTTATCGAAAACGATGTGCCGGATCTGTGGGCGTACACTTGCTGTAGCCAGTGCGTGGACGTGGGCAACCGTTTCCTCGCGATGCCCTCAAACCGCAATCGCATTTTGGGCGTGCAGATGTGGAAGTATCATATCACGGGCTTCCTGCACTGGGGCTATAACTTCTGGAACTCGCAGCTCTCCAAAGCTGTTATTGATCCGTTCAAGGTGACGGACGCAGGCGGCGCGTTCCCGGGCGGCGACGGATTTTCCGTCTATCCCGGCGAAAACGGCCCGCTGCCGTCGCTGCGGCAAAAGGTTTTCGCCATGGCGCTTTATGATATGCGCGCGTTGTCGCTCGCCGAAGAAAAGCTCGGGCGCGAAAGCGTCTTAAAACTGCTCGGAGACGGCGAAAGCATGACGTTTGCAAACTATCCGCGCACATCGTCCTATCTGCCTGATCTGCGTGAGCGCGTGAACGAAGCCATCGGAAATGCGTGCAAATGAATTGATTTTTTAAAGACTGTCGTACTGTTTCGGTGCGGCGGTCTTTTTTTCTGAAATTTGCTCTACCCATATTTGTCGTTTTGTGCTATGATGAATAGAAACAAGGAAAGGAATGACCGAAATGTTAAAGACTTCTGAAACCACCGAAAAGCTGCTGAAGTTTATCGACGCTTCTCCGTCGTGTTTTCATGCGGTGAAAAATATATGTGTAATGTTGGAAGATGCGGGCTGCATTCGCCTGCTTGAAAACGAAACCTGGACGCTCGAAAAGGGCAAGCGCTACTTTACGACGCGCAACGGCTCTTCTGTTTTGGCGTTCTCCGTGCCGGAAAACTATAACGGCATGCAGATTGTCTCCGCGCACAGCGATTCCCCGACGTTCCGCGTAAAGAGCGGCGCGGAGATCACCGTAGAGGGTCACTACAAAAAGCTCAACACCGAAGGCTACGGCGGCATGATCCTTTCCACGTGGTTTGATCGTCCGCTGTCGCTTGCCGGCCGCGCCGTGGTGCGTACCGAAAGCGGCGTAAAGAGCGTGCTTTTGAACATTGACCGCGACCTGTGCATCATCCCGAGCCTTGCCATTCACATGACGCGCGGCATGGCAGACCACAAGTTAAACCCGCAGGTCGATCTGCTGCCCTTGCTCGGCGGCGAAAACGCCGATTATAACGCGCTCATCGCGGAAGAGGCAGGCGTTAAAAAGGAAGACGTCATCTCGAGCGATATGTTCCTCTATCCGCGCCAGCACGGCGTTGTATTCGGCACGGAGAACGAATTTATTGCATCCCCGCGCCTCGACGACCTCCAGTGCGCGTTCTCCGCAACGGAAGCGTTTTTGAACGCGGAAAACAAAGAAAAGCTGCTCATCAGCGCCGTGTTCGATAACGAAGAAGTCGGCTCGCTGACAAAGCAGGGCGCAGATTCCACGTTCCTCACGGATACCGTGCGTCGCATCGCTGCCGCGCTCAATATCCCCGAAGCGGAGTGGCTGCGCAAAATGCCGGATAGCTTCATGCTTTCCGCCGATAATGCCCATGCCGTGCACCCGAACTACACGGAAAAGTGTGACCAGACGAACCGCTGCTACTTAAACGGCGGCATCGTCATCAAGTACAGTGCAAACCAGAAGTATACGACGGATTCCGTTTCCGCCGCCGTGTTCGGCGAGATCTGCCGTAAGGCCGAGGTGCCGGTGATGATCTTCCACAATCGCTCCGATATGGCGGGCGGCTCTACGCTCGGCAATATCTCAAACGGTCATCTGTCTCTCAACACGGTCGATATCGGCATCCCGCAGCTCGCGATGCACTCCTGCGTGGAAACGGCGGGCGAAAAGGACACCGCATACATGGTAAAGGCCATGACGGCGTTCTATAATGCGGATATCCGCCAGACGGCAGACGGCATGTATACGTTTTAAGTTGCAATCGGCATAACTCTTTTGAAAGGAACGGATATAACAATGTGGGCAGATGAAGCGGTGTTTTACCAGATCTATCCCTTGGGCTTTACCGGTGCACCCATGCCGAACGACGGCGTGTGCGTGAACCGCATTCAAAAGGTCACGGAGTGGATTCCGCACCTGAAAAAGCTGCATATCGGCGCGGTGTATTTTTCCCCGGTGTTTGAATCGGACAACCACGGCTACGATACGCGTGATTTTACAAAAATAGACTGCCGCCTCGGCACGAATGAAGACTTCAAAGCCGTGTGCGATGCGCTGCACGAAAACGGCATCAAAGTTGTGCTCGACGGCGTGTTCAACCATGTGGGCCGCGGCTTTTTTGCGTTTCGTGACGTGCAGGAGAAAAAGTGGGACTCTCCCTATAAAGACTGGTTTCACTTGAATTTCGACGGTAACAGCGCCTATAACGACGGCTTTTGGTACGAGGGCTGGGAGGGACATTACGAGCTTGTCAAGCTCAATCTCTATAATCCCACCGTTGTCGAGTACCTTTTAAACTGCGTCGGCAGATGGGTTGACGAATTCGGCATCGACGGCCTGCGTCTTGACGTAGCGTACATGTTGAATGAAGATTTCATGCGGCGCCTGCGCGCGTACTGCGACGGCAAAAAGCCGGAGTTTGTGCTCATCGGCGAGATGATTCACGGCGATTACAACCGCATCACCGCAGACGGCCTGCTGCACAGCGTGACGAACTACGAGTGCTACAAAGGGCTTTACTCTGCGTTCAATTCGATGAATCTCTTTGAGATTGCGCATTCGCTCGGGCGGCAGTTCGGCCCGGAGCCGTGGACGCTGTACCGCGGCAAGCACCTGATGAACTTCGCCGATAACCACGACGTAACGCGCATCGCGAGCATTTTAAACGACGAAAAGCAAATTTACCCGCTGTACGGCGTGCTGTTCGCCATGCCGGGCATTCCGTGCCTGTATTACGGAAGCGAGTGGGGCGCAAAGGGCGAAAAGCATGAGGGCGACAGCGCCCTGCGCCCGTGCTTCGATGCACCCGTCGAAAATGAGCTGACCGCGTTTATCGAAAGACTCGCGAAGGTGAAGACCGAAAGCCGCGCATTGAATTACGGAGATTATAAGAACATCACCATTCAGAATAAAAATCTTCTGTTTGAGCGTCATTGTGATCATGAGACGGTGTTTGTTGCCGTCAATGCGGAAAACGCGCCGTGTTCCATAGACGCCCGCGGCGAGTACAAAGCGGTCGATTTTTTAACCGGCGAAACAAGCGACATCCACGGCAGGGTGGAGCTGCCGCCGTATGGGGTCAAATATTTGAAGCTCGTATAAACCGAATACTTTAAAACCGGTGTATTTTTTAGAAAAAGCAGATGTGTCACCGAAATCGGTAGATACATCTGCTTTTTGTCGTGTTTATGGCGTGTTTATCCCGCCTTCTCTATTTCTGTCTTCAATCGGTGCAAAATACGCTTTTCAAGCCTTGAAATGTACGACTGCGAAATACCGAGTGCATCGGCAACTTCCTTTTGCGTGTGCTCCTTTTGCCGGTTCAGCCCAAACCGCAGCTCCATGATCTGCTTTTCGCGCGGGTCAAGCTTTTCAACGGCACGGAGCAGCGTTTGCTTTTCCGATTCCTGCTCGATGCCGCGATTCACAATGTCGGGGTCGCTGCCGAGTAGATCAGAGAGCAGAAGCTCGTTGCCGTCCCAATCCACATTCAGCGGGTCGTCGAGCGAGATCTCGTTTTTCAGCTGCGCCGTTTTGCGCAGGTACATCAGGATCTCGTTTTCAATGCACCGCGAAGCATACGTCGCAAGCTTGATGTTGCGCTCCACGCTGTACGTATTTACCGCTTTGATGAGCCCGATGGTGCCGATGGAAATGAGGTCTTCCACGTTCACGGCAGGCGATTCAAATTTTTTCGCAATGTACACGACAAGCCGCAGGTTATGCGTGATAAGAGGGTCGCGTGCGTTCGGTTTTCCGTCACGGATGTTCTGAAAAACCACCTGTTCTTCCGCTTTCGTCAGCGGTGGCGGAAGCGTTTCCGGGCCGTTTATGTAGTGGCAGGTGTCTTCGTTCAGCTTTGATAAAAAGTGAGCAAAAATTTCGCGCATGCGGGTGAGAAAATCGTGTTTCATGGGATGTCCTTTCCGGGTTTTAAACCCTGTATCTGCGCGGCGTCACACACGGCGGCGCCGACGAGCGCCTGAAAACTCCCTGCGGAAAACGTGCGGTCGGTCACGGCCACCCAGCATTCGATTGATATGCCCGAAAGCGAAGCCGCATCCGGCCGAAACGCGGGCAAAACACCGTCCGCTCCGAGTGAAGAAAACGGGATGAGCCGCATAGAAACAACATTTTCCGTGCTTTGCATTCCGAAATTCGGCGGCAATATATCACCGAGCGCACGCCGATCCGCAACAATGGCAGGCGTGCCGGAAAAAGGCTCCGTCAGCGTCAGCCCCGTGTCAATTTTCGCCGGCAGCGTGACGGTTTTGCCCTGCCGTGTGATGGTCAGTTTTGCGAAAAACACGTCCGGCTCCTTTTTGCGAAACAGGCGGTCGAAGCCGTACAGCACGCCGTAAGAGACGCACGTGAGCAAAATGAGCGTCAATGCGGAAATGTTAAAATACACCGCGCCGTTTGCGAGCAAAATGCCGTGTATCGGCAGAAAATACGCCGCAGCCGTCAAAAGCCCGGAAAGCGCCGCGCCAAACAAAAACAGCAAAAAAACGGCTTTTAAAAGCTGCGTCATCGGCTTTGGCGCAAACGCTGCTGCGCACAGCGCAAGCGATTCCAACAGCGCCAACGGAAACAAAACAACCCCCGGCAGCGCGGGCAGCAGGGCAGAAAGCCCAAATACCCCGCCGAGCACGGAAGCGAGCAAAAGCCTTTTTCCCGTAAGCGGCAGCCGCAAAAAACGCCGTACCGCGCTGAGCAAAAGCGCGTCTATGTAGAGGTTCACGATGAAAAGCAGGTCGGCATAAACGGTCACGCTTTCACCTCCCGACACCAGTATACATGTGGGACAAATTTTGATTCTGTCACATTGTGCCGCCGGGAAAAATTTTCGGAAAAGGCAGCGGAACGCGTGCTGCTTGCGGGTTTTGCATTGACAAAATCCGCATTGCCTGCTATGCTGAAAATACTTTTGGAGGTGGCGTTTATATGAACCGAATTTCTGTTTTTTACGAGCACATGGCAGAAGCCATGAAGCAGGAGAATATTGCATTAGATGAAGTGTGCACGGTGGTAAAACGCTTTGGCTTTGACGGTGTGGAGCTCGACGCGAACCGCATCAAAAACGAGGGTGATATAATTTTGCCTGCGCTGCAAAAAGCCTGTCTTTGCGTGAACGGCATTTACAATTTTTTCGATTTCGGCAGCGAGACGGGTTCCCCGGAAAACGACCGTGCGGAATCTCTGCGCGTCATAGACTGCTGCGAAAAAGCAAACTGCAAGTTCCTGCTTGCCGTGGCGGGTTTTTTGACGGAGGACGAAATGGTGCGCGGCAGCGCAAAGTATGAAGCCCGCCGTCTGCGCATGGCGGCGTCTTTAACGGAGCTTACAGCGGAAGCGGAAAAGCACGGCATCACGGTTGTCATGGAGGAGTTCGATAACCTTACGGCGCCGTACTCCCGCGCCGATGAGCTCATGTGGTTTATGCAGCATGTGCCCGGCCTGCGCTGCGGCTTTGATACCGGCAATTTCCTTTATAATGAGGAGGACGCGGTGAAGAACTTTTCCCTGTTCCGTCCGTACATTGCGTCCGTGCACTGCAAAGACCGCGCGTTTACGGAAAACACCGGCAGTCCGTGCGTCACGGTCGCAAACCGCAAACTGTATCCCGTGGCGGTAGGCGACGGCAATCTGCCCATTGAAAAAATGATGCGTGTTTTGCTTGACTCCGGTTACACCGGCAGCTTTGCGGCAGAACATTTCGGCTCCATAGAGCAGCTGAAATGCATGGAGCGCTCGGCGGCGTTTTTGAAGCGGGTACTCGGGGAGAAGTGAGGCTAACAATTTGTAAATTGGAGATACTATGGAAAATCACAGAATTTTGATTGTTGAAGATGATGAGGCTATTGCGGGTGCGGTCAGCCGCATCATCGAATCTTGGGGGCTTACCCCGCGCTGTGTCCGCGATTTTCGCGATGTTCTGCGCGAATTTACGGATTTCGACCCTCATCTTGTCCTCATGGACATCACCCTGCCGTTTTTTAACGGCTACCACTGGTGCAGCGAGATCCGAAAAATATCCGCCGTGCCGATCATTTTCGTCTCCAGCGCGTCGGAAAATATGAATATTGTGATGGCGGTAGACATGGGCGGCGATGGTTTTATCGCAAAGCCGTTCGACCCCTCCGTGCTTATGGCAAAAATTCGCGCCGTTTTGCGCCGTACCTACGACCTCGGCGACCGTGTGCCGGTCATTGAGCGTGGCGGCGCGGTCTTGAACCTGAACGATGAGACCGTGACGCACGACGGCCAAAAGGTGCAGCTCACGCGCAATGAGTTCCGCATTTTGCAGACGCTTATGGAAAGCCGCGGCAAGGTCGTCAGCCGCGAGACGCTCATGACACGCCTTTGGGAATACGACCTGTACATTGAAGAAAACACGCTGACCGTCAACATGACCCGCCTGCGTAAGAAGCTTTCCGGCATCGGTCTGACCGATTTCATCACGACGCGCGTCGGCAGCGGCTATGTCGTTTTGTGAGGTGACCCATGAAGAAAAAAGAAAGCGCGCTGTTTTTCTCATACCTGTGCGCACACATTTTGCAGATCGCGTTTTTGCTGCTGTGCTTTGCCATTTTTGCGGTGATCCTCTATTTATACGATTTGCCCGCCGATCCCGTTTTGTACGCGGCGCTGCTGTGCGCGGCGGTGGGACTTTTAAGCTTTATTTTAAGCTATCTGCGGTTTCATAAGCAGTTTCGCCGGTTGGAATCGGCGCTTTTGAATCTGCCCGAATCGCGCGATGACCTCCCGGAGCCCTCGGGCAGCACGGCCGTGTGTTATGACGAAGCCGTGCGCATGCTGTGCGCCAAGCTCGCCCAAAGTGAGACCGACCGCCGCCGTGGGCAGGAGGAGAACACCGATTATTTCACCATGTGGGTACACCAGATCAAAACGCCCATCTCCGCCATGCGGCTGATGCTCGGCGAAGAAGATACCCCGCGCAGTCGCGCACTTTCCGCAGAGCTGTTCCGCATAGACCGCTATGCTGAAATGGCCTTGAATTACGCGCGCCTAAACAGCACGTCAAACGACCTTGTGTTCGCCAAAGTCGAGGTCGAACCCGTCATAAAGCGCGTCGTGCGGCAGTACGCCGGGCAGTTTATCCGCAAGCACATCGCGTTAAAGTGCGATATTGCCCCGGTGCAGGTCTTAACGGACGAAAAGTGGTTGGCGTTCATTTTGGGTCAGCTGCTCGCAAACGCCGTAAAATATACGGAAAGCGGCACCGTGACCGTCACCGTCACAAAGAATAAGGTCTTAAAGGTCAGCGATACCGGCATCGGTATCGCACAGGAAGACCTGCCGCGCATTTTTGAAAAGGGCTTCACGGGCTATAACGGCAGGGCAGAAAAGAAATCGACGGGTCTCGGCATGTATCTGAGCCGCCGCGCCGCCGATATGCTCGGCCACACGCTTTCCGTGCAGTCCGCCCCCGGCGCAGGCAGCACCTTTTCACTCGATATGAAGGAAAGCAATTTACAGGTGGAGTGACCTTACAAAAATGTAAGTTCCGCCTTTCATTTTGTAAGGTGAATCGATGTTCTGCGTCCGCTTTTTGCTGTATACTTTTGTCAACGAATTGAAAAAGGAGACTTATTTATGGCTGTTTTGGAAGTCAATGGATTGAAAAAGGTATACACCACGCGGTTCGGCGGCAGCCGCGTGCAGGCGCTCACGAATGTCACATTTGCCGTGGAGCGCGGCGAGTATGTCGCCATCATGGGCGAATCCGGTTCCGGCAAAACGACGCTCTTAAATATCCTGGCGGCGCTTGACCGTCCCACGGAGGGTGAGGTGTTCTTAAACGGCCGTGCACTCTCAACCATCGGCGAAAAAGAGATTGCTTCCTTCCGCCGCCAGAACCTCGGGTTTGTTTTTCAGGATTTCAACCTGCTTGATACCTTCACCCTGCAGGATAATATTTTTCTGCCGCTCGTTTTGGCGGGCAAGCATTTCCCGGAGATGCAGGCGAAGCTTCTGCCGCTCGCGCAGCAGCTCGGCATTGCAGATCTGCTCCAGAAGTACCCGTACGAGGTCTCCGGCGGCCAGAAGCAGCGCGCCGCCGTGGCGCGTGCGCTCATCACCTCACCGCAGATTCTCCTTGCGGATGAACCCACCGGCGCACTCGATTCCCGTGCGTCCGACAGCCTTTTATCGCTCTTTGGCGAGATTAACCGCGCCGGTCAGACGATTTTGATGGTCACGCACTCCACTAAGGCCGCAAGCCATGCCGGCCGCGTACTGTTCATCAAGGACGGCGTTGTGTTCCACCAAATTTACCGCGGTGGTTCCACAAATGAAGAGATGTTCCACCGTATTTCGGATACCCTCACCGCCATGGCGGCAGGCGCGTAACGGGAGGGCACGAAAATGAATAACTTATATGTGCGCTTGGCGGCGCAGAACATCAAAAAGCATCGCCGCAGCTACGTGCCGTTTATGCTGGCGGGCGTTTTTGTGGCAGCGGTCAGCTACATTTTAAATTCGCTTTCCAATAATACGGAACTCGGTCCCACGTCGCAAATGATGTTCACGCTCGGAAGCACCGTCGTCATGCTGTTTGCCGTCATATTTTTGTTTTACACGAACAGCTTTTTGATGAAGCAGCGTAAAAAAGAACTCGGTCTCTATAATGTGCTCGGCATGAACAAAGGCCACATTGCCCGCGTCATCGGGTTGGAAACGCTTTTCACGGCGCTTATCGTTATTGTAGGCGGCTGCGCCGTCGGCATTTTGCTTGATAAACTCACATTTCTCATCGTTGCCAAAATGATACGCATCACGCCGAATTACGGCTTTCACATCATACCAAAAAGCCTGCAGTATGTTGCTGTTGTGTTCGGCGTGATCTACGTTTTGATTTACATCTCGAATGTGTTTCGTGTGCGCACTTCGCGCCCCATAGAGCTTCTGCACGGCACGAACGTCGGCGAGCGCGAGCCGAAGACGAAAGCGTTCATGGCCATTCTCGGCGTGCTGTGCCTCGGCTCCGGCTATGCGCTTTCCATTCTGTCTTCCCGTGAGCCCGTCCTCGCCATCTCCCTGTTTTTCGTTGCCGTCCTCCTCGTCATTATCGGCACGTATTTTCTGTTCACGGCGGGCAGCATCGCGCTTTTAAAGCTTTTGCGCCGCAATAAAAATTATTATTACAAAACAAGCCACTTCATCAGTGTTTCCGGCATGCTGTACCGCATGAAGCAAAACGCTGTCGGCCTTGCAAATATCTGCATTCTCTCCACCATGGTGCTCGTCATTTTGTCCTCCACCTGCTCGCTGTGGTTTGGCGCCGAGGATATGATCCACACACGCTACCCGGCAGATGTTCTGGTGAGTATGGAAGACCCGAACCACATGGTCGACATGGACACCTTTCTGACCGATGAGCTGAAAAGTGTTCCGGGCGGCAGCTATACGTCCTATGAATTCCTGACCGGCTACGATTCCACAGAAGAAACCGAAGACCATTCCTCTGCAATCTTCATGAAAGACGGCACCGCGCAGGTCGACTCCATCACGCGCAACGTGCTGTTTTTTTCCGCAGAGACCTATAACCGCATCACAGGCGAAAACGTGACCGTGGAACCGGGCACGGCGCTTTATATGAGTGTAGACGGCGTACCTATGCCGGACACCATGACATTTGCGGGCACGACGTATACGCTTTTACCCACGCCGAAGTCCTTTAACCTGCGCGGCAGATATCACGCTTACGTCTCAAAGCCGTATGTCGTTGTTCTGCCGGATTATGCGGAAAAAAGTCAAATCATCACGCCCACCGAGTACTACTGCATCTCGCTCGGCAAACTGAGAGATGAGGAACAACAGACGTTTTACGATGCGATCCGCGAAGACGTTACGACCATCATGCCGGACGAAGAAAGCGTATTCTGGGAAGAAGACGGATACTTCAATTTTGAGTGCCGTGTCGAAAATACGAAGGAAATTCGCAGCATGTATGGCAGCTTCCTCTTTATGGGCATCTCGCTCGGCTTTGTGTTCACCATGGCGGCCGTGCTCATCATTTACTATAAGCAGATTTCCGAAGGTATGGAGGATAAGAACCGCTTTGCCATCATGCAGCAGGTCGGCCTCAGCCAAAAGGAAGTAAAGCACTCTATCCATACGCAGATTTTGACTGTTTTCTTCCTGCCGCTCATCACAGCCGGCATCCACGTGATGTTCGCGTACCCCATCATCCGCGCTATTCTGCGCGCTATGATGCTCAGCTCCGAAACGGTGTTTATTACCTGTACCGTCGCGTCGTTCCTCGTATTCTCCGTGCTCTATGCGGTCGTCTATGCCCTCACCGCAAAGGTGTATTACCGCATCATCAGCGAAGACAACAAATAGAGATTACAAGATTTATTCCTGCAAAAAGCCCTCCGCATCCCGAAAAATCGGAAGCGGAGGGCTTTGCAATTTTTGTTTGAAGATTAAACGTTGAAGCGGAACAGAACGATGTCGCCGTCCTGCATCACATACTCCTTGCCTTCGCTGCGTACAAGGCCTTTTTCTTTCGCGGCCGCCATGGTGCCGCATGCCATCAGATCGTCAAATGCAATGACCTCGGCACGGATGAAGCCGCGCTCGAAATCGCTGTGAATTTTGCCCGCAGCCTGCGGGGCCTTTGTGCCCTTCTTAATCGTCCAGGCGCGCACCTCGGGCTTGCCGGCGGTCAGGTAGGAGATGAGACCGAGCAGGGAGTAGCACGCGTTGATGAGGCGGTCAAGGCCGGATTCGGTCAGACCCATGTCGGCGAGGAAAAGCTCCTTTTCCTCCGGGTCCATGCCGGAAATTTCGGCTTCGATCTCCGCGCAGATCGGCAGCACAGCAGCGTGCTGCTCGTCGGCGATCTTCTTTACGGCGAGATAGCCGGGGTTGTTTTCAATGCCGTTTGCAAAGTCGGATTCGCTCATGTTGGCGGCGAAAATGATGGGCTTGTTCGTCAGCAGGTTGACGGAAGCGAGCAGCTCGGCTTCCTCCTCGTCACACGCCACGCTGCGGGCGGGCTTTCCGGCATCCAGCGCCTCGTGTACGCGCTCAAAGAACTCCAGCTCGCTCTGGTACTTTTTGTCCGCCTTAATCATCTTCTTCGTTTTGTCGATGCGGCGGTCGAGCACCTCAATGTCGGAGAGAATCAGCTCAAGGTCGATTGTCTCAATGTCGCGGGCCGGGTCGATGGAGCCCTCGACGTGAATAATGTCGTCGTTTTCGAAGCAGCGCACCACATGAACCACCGCGTCCACCTCGCGGATGTTGGAGAGAAACTTGTTGCCGAGGCCCTCGCCCTTCGACGCGCCCTTCACAAGACCCGCAATGTCCACAAACTCGATCGTCGCCGGGGTGAACTTTTCCGGCTCGTACATTTCTGCCAGCTTATCGAGGCGCTTGTCCGGCACGGCAACAACGCCCACGTTCGGCTCAATGGTGCAGAACGGGTAATTCGCAGACTGCGCCCCCGCATTCGTGATCGCATTAAAAAGTGTGCTCTTGCCGACGTTCGGCAGACCGACGATACCTAATTTCATATATACTCCTGTCTCTTATACACATCTGACGCTGCCGACGAAGGCTTAGGTGTAG
>ENA-OZHC01000252-OZHC01000252.1-human-gut-metagenome-genome-assembly--contig:-NODE-252-length-23269-cov-5.706169_pt1 | contig 23269 bp, 15 predicted proteins | sample MGYA00244043_ERZ653680 | MGnify/ENA primary metagenome ERZ653680 (study PRJEB26926, sample SAMN06165323) | human gut metagenome | biome: ENVO:00009003; feature: ENVO:2100002; material: ENVO:00002003...
CACCTAAGCCTTCGTCGGCAGCGTCAGATGTGTATAAGAGACAGGTATAATATTACGTTAGATCAGACAGATTTTCTACTAAATGTTGGTGATGATAACAATGATAGATTCATGATTGGAAGACAACATTGGAGCGAAGACTTTTTTACCCCTCAATTTATATTCAAAACAAATGGAAAAATGGGAATTGGAATTCCTGATCCAACGGTTTCATTGGATGTAAATGGTACTATAAGAGCTGACAGTTTATTAATAACAAATGGCAATGTAGGTATCGGTACCGATAATCCTCAAAACAAACTTGATGTAAATGGAACTATCAGGGCTAAAGAAATCTTAGTAGAATCAAATTGGGCTGATTTTGTCTTTAAGCAAAATTATAAATTACCCACATTAAGAGAAGTTGAAGAACATATAAAAGGAAAAGGTACATTGCCTAATGTTCCTTCTGAAGAAGAAGTTAAGGCTAATGGCATTAGCGTGGGGAAAACCAATGCACTCCTACTCCAGAAAATAGAGGAACTGACTTTGTACGTGATTCAGCAACAAAAAGCGATGGAGCAACAACAAAAAGAAATAGAAGAGTTGAAATTAAGAATTATCCAATAAAAATAAATACTATGATAAAAAAATATATTCTTTTCATATTTTTATTACTTAGTAGTTTTTGGGCCTTTTCTGAGAATTCTCTTACAGGACCTAAGACAGTTGATCCGGGAACGTATTACACCTATAGAGCTAGATTGGAAGGGTGGGATATTAATACGAAGGTTAATTGGAAAATTACTAATGGTCATTTTAACAATGTGAATGGTCCGGTTAAATTAACGCAAGAAATTGGAAAGCTTGATGCAATTGTTGTGTGGGATGATACCACAAACAAGGGAGTCATAACTATAGATATTAATGGACCTCTTTTGCTTCGTATTGAAGTGGATATAAACAGTGTCAAAAATATGCATATTACAGACTTTAGGTACAATGGAAACAAAGCAACTAATGATGTAATAAATCTCCCACTTGGTCAAACCGGTACTTTAGTGTGCACTGTTCCTGATATGGAATATCCGATAACTAAACGTAAAATTAATGAATTTAAGTGGAGTACCCCGAAATCATGGGGCGGAGAAACATTTTATAGTAGTGGGACTATTAGAGTGAATTATAATGCTAATACGGGAAATAACGAAACCATAACAGTTACTCCTCTTGGCTTTGGAGATGCTTTGGGTAATACCAAAACAATAACTATTAAACGAACATCAGCTCCACCAGTGTTTGACGGCAATATTAAAAATGTGACTATTACGTCTAATAAAAAATATAAGCACTCCAATTTATATGCTGAAAATGTAACTATAAAAAGTGGCGCGAATGTGGATATGAATGGTTATAACTCCGTGCGAATAGTACCTGGCTTTACTGCTGAGTTGGGAAGTACTGTCAGAATATACAATGGTAAAGCCGCTATTTGGGTGCCGATATCTAAGGCTGGACTGAGCGAAAGAGAGGAGGTGAAAAACAGATTGATAGAGGATAAAAATGTTATAAAGATGGAACAAAACAATCCTAATCCGGCCAAGGGAAGTACTATTGTGAACTGTTTTATATCTTCAGAAACTACTAATGCTTACATTCAAATATTTAACACTATGGGAGGAATGATTCTGAAAATACCAATAAGCGCAACGGGACAAAATGAAATATATATAGATACTAACAAATTGCCTAATGGGATTTATATCTATTCATTGTTCGCAGATGGTCGTTTGGTTGATACAAAGAGAATGATTGTGGCAAATTAGTATGATTGCGGAAGTGAAACTGATTGGGTTCTCATTGACAGATAAAACTCTTTTATAAAAACTGTTCAATAAAACTAATTTCAATGATGTCAAAGAGCAATTTAATCTCCTTTTTCGGGATTATTTGATTAATTATTAACTCGTTCCGATTTTAACGGGATACTAATGATATATATCATATTATTTGCTAATTTTGGTTCTTAAGACGAATTACACTATTAAAAATATACTCACATGAAAAAGCTATTTTGCATCTTACTGTGCTATTGTTCTTTGTGCCAGGCACAAGAATATGCCGATTACAAATTATCTGATTACAAGTTACCGGATATCAAGAGAAGTTCTTTGGACTTTAAACTTCATTCCGATGGGTCTTTTGCTACGCACGAGACGAGTGACAATACTGTCTATTATGATATTAAAGGGGCGATTGATGCTACTTTTAATCGGTATTGTACCACTCGCAAATTTATAGGTGATCAATCTGCAAGAATATACTTTGCTGGTTTTAAAAACAATTCAACTCGTGATGAGAATGGCGAGAATTATAAACAAAGTAATTTGAATACAGAGATTTCTTATGTGAATGATAGTCGTTTTTATATCAGGCCGAATACTTGGTTCTGGTTTGTAGGAGGAGACGTTTCATTCACATACTATCAGAATAAAGCAAAGGATACTGAAAAGGAGTTGGGAATTTTTATAAGACCTAAGTTGGGTTTAGGCTGGGGAAGAATAGAGAGGGTGCAAGATGCCCGTCAAGCAGTTTATTTATTGGATAAATTCTCAGATTACGGACTAATGAAAAAGCATCTTTCCAATGAAGAAGTAAATCGATTTGCTCAATTGATATCTACAGTTAAAAACAAACGTTTTTTAGATAGTCGGTTACACTTAATAGATGAAATAACAACAGTGGATTCTTTCTTGATAGCGAATGATTATATTCGTAAGGAAGGTGCGAAGTATTTTACAACGTTGTATGACTATTGGCTATACGGCGATTTGCACCAACGAAAATCAGGGTTCGAAGTGGGATTAGAGGGAATGCCTGAATATAATTATTATACGTGCAGTAATTTTAATCAAAAGAATCATGAGCCAGGGATTACCGTCTCTCTCTCAGCTGAGTACGAAAAACCAATAAACCTGCGCTGGCAACATTCGGCTTCTTTAAACTTCATGTTTTTATATATGCATAATACTTTTGAGGCTGACTATGCTGACAAGACAGTTTATGAGCAGAGCCTGGAGCATTTACAAACTACATATACTCTTGGCTATTACCCCAATTCCAGAACTTATGCCAGTTTGGGAGTCTATAATATATGTCATTTTGCTAACAATCACAAGTTGTTGAAACATTTTTTCGACTCCGGCTTTAGGGGTAAAGCTTACTATTACTTTTCTCCTCAATTTCGTTTAGAAGCTTCGGCGGAAATCGGTTATCAAGTGACGAATAAAGAAGCTGGACCTGACCGGTGGGAAGGAACTTATATGTTAACTCTGAATTATTCGTTTTTTTAGAATAAAAGGACCGAATATAATGATTGATTGAAAAATGTGGTAAGAATAAGCAGGAACTTTGAATTATACAATAAAAGCCAACTGAACTCTAAGGGATTAGTTGGCTTTTTATATTTGTTTAGTGTGGCATTTTTTAGAAGATTATATTTCGAATTTGATAATTCGCTCTTTTTATCTGCACATTGTTTATAATTTGTTGAAAAGAAAAATGCCCTGAAACTGGCTTATATCCGAGATTTGCGTTACTTTTGCACCATGATTGAATTGGCACAACATATAGAGGCTTTATTATTGGAAAATGACTGCGTCATTGTTCCGGGTTTAGGAGGATTTGTAGCTCATTATGCCCCGGCTACGAGAGTGGAAGAAGAAAATATTTTTCTGCCCCCTACCCGTATCATCGGTTTCAATCCGCAACTGAAGATGAATGATGGCTTGCTGGTTCAATCTTATATGTCAGTGTATGGCACCAACTTCTCGGATGCTACCAAGATAGTGGAGCGTGAGGTTGATGAACTGATTGCCGCTTTGCATGAAGAAGGTAAAGTGGACTTGCCGAATGTAGGCGAAGTACGTTATACGATTCATAATACATTTGACTTCGCGCCGTACGATAATAAGATCACAACTCCTTATCTATATGGGCTGGATGCGTTTGAAATGCGGGAATTGTCTGCTATAGAAAAGCCACAGGCCGAGAAGATTATTCCTGCTCCTGCTGCCATTGGAAAAGAAAAGCGTAGCTATGCAATCAAGTTTAACCGGGCTTACCTAACGAATGTGGCTGCGGTAGCAGTTGTCATTTTCCTCTCCTTTTTCTTCTCCACCCCGATAGAGAATACGGAAGTGATAGAAGAAAACTATGCCAAATTGCTTCCGGATGAATTATTCGAAAAGATAGAGAAGCAATCTTTGGCTATTACACCGATTGTTGTAAAGCAGAATACCCCCGCACGTAAATCCGCTAAGAAGCAAACAGGGACACAGAAGAAAGTGGTGGCTCCTGTTGCTGTCAGAGAAGTCAAAGTTGGTAAAACACCAGTTGTGTCTACTGAAACTACGGCAAAAGAACAAGCTTCTCACTCTGTTTCAGCTACTGCTGATGCGCCTAAACATAATGTACAGCCTGTTGCAAAACCAGCAGTTGCCACCCCAAAAAGACCATATCATATTATCATTGCCAGCGTAAGCACTGAAAAAGATGCGGAAACTATGGCTGCACAATTGGTTGCCAAGGGATTTTCCGGTGCGAAAGCTATTGTGGGAGACGGTAAGATGCGCGTCAGCATTGAGTCTTGCGGAACAGAAGTGGAAGCCTATCAGGCTTTGGCGAGAATTCGTGAGAACGAAACCTATAAGAATGCTTGGGTGCTGAAAAAGTGATTTAATTTTTAATTTTAATTCCATGAAGCGTATCCGTTGTCCCAAATGTGAGAATTATCTTCAGTTTGACGAAACAAAGTATAGCGAAGGTCAGTCCTTGGTCTTTGTTTGTGAGCATTGTGGCAAGCAGTTTAGTATCCGCTTGGGGAAAACAAAGATGCTTGCTCCCCAAAAGGAAGAACGCCCGGACGAAGAGGAATTCAAGGAAGCTTTTGGCAGTATCACAGTGATTGAGAATGTATTTGGCTTCAAACAAGTGCTGCCTTTGCAAGAAGGAGATAATGTAATAGGTCGCCGCTGTGTGGGTACTAACATAAATACTCCCATTGAAACATCGGATATGAGTATGGATCGTCGCCATTGCATTATTAATGTGAAACGCAATAAACAAGGTGGGCTTATCTATACTTTGCGGGATGCCCCCAGCCTGACGGGAACCTTTCTGAATAATGAAATTCTGGGTGACAAAGATCGTATCCGCATTGAGGATGGTGCAATTGTTACCATCGGGGCTACAACCTTAATTTTGCGTAGCGGAACAAGCAATGAACTTGAGTAATTACAATCTACGTTTTTTTCACGAAGTTGCCTGCATTCTACACCTCGTCTTTTAATTATCTAATTATCTGTTGATTATATCATAGAAAGAATATGAATAGCGGTGTAGGCAAAATGTTTCCCTACACCGCTATTTTTTTATTTATTCAACATTATAACTTCGTATTGCATTCCTCTTTTGGTCCGTTTGGACTCTATCTGATTTTTCTTAAGGATGCGTCCAAATGTACTTATACAACTGTTGGACAATGAAATAGTTTTTGATTTTCCTTGCAGGTATTCGATGATTTCCATGGAGGTCATCCACTCCCCCATTTCACCTTCTTCCGGTGAACGAAAATAACAATGGAATAGTTGTTCTAACGGGCTAATTTGTTCAAATTCCCGGTTAGACTCCTTCAAAACAGCTTCATCTGTATCATCAAACCAGTAACGTTCCCCTTTTGTGATAGCTTCCATTGCCTGCGCATAGAGTTGGCGGTAGTTGATGGTAACATTTGTGTTGATGGGTGCCGTTACTTCAATGCAGATGAAACGGCGGCTACCACTCGGATCGGTTAGCAAGTCTTTCTGGTTGCTGGTACCGATGAATGAAGCATAGCGCCGTATTTCCTGAATGCTGCTGCCATAAGGTTTACGCAGATTGGCAACAGGTTTCTGCAACAAGTGTTTCAGAAAACCCTGCTGATTCATGCTGACTTGGTCAAACTCATCAATATTAATCAGCATAAAACGACCCAGATACATTTCCGCATCCCGTTTACTCCCGAAATCCAGACTGTCCGTGTAGCCAAAACGAAGTTCGGGTGGAAGAATAATCCGGCAGTAGGTTGATTTCCGAAAACCTTGCGCACCGACCAGGAGCGGCGACGTACTGTTGGCATATTGTTTATTTAATCCGCGCCAGTGAGCCACCATGTTCAGGAACCAGCGGTAGAAAAGTTGTCGCCAATGCGGATTATTACAGGGTACGAGGTCGGCGAGCGCATGAATGCGGTCTTTGCCGTCCCAACGTCCTACGCTGCACAGATAATCTTCCACGGGATTGTATAACGGTACGCGGTTGGATGCCAGATAGCGGTTCACGTCTCTGTCCCACACTTTGATGCCTTCCTGTAGGGCGTCCATTGATATGCTGTTCCGTGCCCGTTGGTCAACGGGCTGGAAGTAGAAGTGAATGGAGTCTTTTTGGCGAAATTCCAGGTCGTTACTGACGGTATTGAAGCGAAATTCATACCTGCGCTCCATGAATTCTTCCAGCCGGAGGGAAATTTCCTGTTCCGGTGTTAGTGCAGACTTCTTGCCGAAGCCCTTGCATTCCCGATACAGATTATGGATGGTGGTCCTGACAATTTGTTCGTCAGCTTGCCTGTAATAGTGTATCATAACCTGACGCACGGTTTCTTCTTCCGGTATCCCTGCCTTGAAACAATGTTCGGTCAGACACACCAGTAGTGGATGCAATGCATCTCCCCGCTTCCAGTTCTCCATTTCATCCAATGCTCTGCCAAGGGCTGTTTCAAACAGTATGGTGAAGGTTTCGGATGTTTCAAACCCCGGCTTCAGCCTTAGCAACGGGTTCTTTTCCATTAATTTCCGTTGGTGGAAGGTCTGTTCTCCGGGCATACTGAACGGCTGCTCTTGGCAGAAAGGTATGGCATCGGGATTGAAATACGGAGTGACATCCAGCGTCATGCGGCAACTTTGTGTGGGACTGGGTTCTTTCAGGGTTATTGGAAACGACAATATAGGTTGGTAGCACTGCACAGCCATACGATAAGCACAGGCATGAAAAAGAGTGATGTTCTCCTCTTTTACAGGGAGACTTCCGTCAGGAAGCACGAATTTTACCCATATCTTTACGCTCCGCCCGCTGCTTCCGGTTATTGCCGCCCAGGTTTGCGGTAGCAACCTTGCCTGTTCTTTCACCAGCTCCACTTCAGGCAATCCGGCCAGGTCGTTCACTTTGAGCATCACTACCCCATTGTAGTGCTTCATCTTCCTGCTGCCGTCGCGGCTTCTTCCGTATTCAATAGACGGATAGATGCGTGGCAACTTGTCGATGTGCTCGTAGTGGCCACGGGCATCAGGGGTGGTATATAGTAGCATAGTCCGTAGTGCCGTGACGTGTGCCGCTTTGGTTTCTGTTTTTATTTTTTCCAATAATGCGTCTGCTTCGCAGGTGCTGACGGTTTCTTTACCACTTTCTTTTTCTTCTCTGATTAGAGTTATTTTCATTTGCGTTTCTATTTAAAAAATAATTTAGTCATAAGTAGCTTTTTCTAAGAGGCTGCAAGGTACACATAAAATGCGTTTTAATCAAATATAATAGGGCTTTTATTGGAATATTATTTCCCTGTTCTAATCGTCTGAAAATAATAAGAAAAATTGAAATATAGTCGGTTGAAAACTTGACTTTCCCTTATTGTTTTTGTATCTTTGTCAGTAGCAAAACTTCGTCCTGCAGTTGTGTGCCGGATGGTTTTCAACTGGGGGCTGTGCAGCCTGCGATTGCAGGATATATAGCCCGCAATTGGAAAACGAAGTTTTGCCTATGGCTTAATGCCATTTTCCTTCAGGCAAAAGAGGAAAAGGAATAGGGCAAATGATGATTTAGTAACTTAATAACATAGCATTATGGCAGCAGAATATGATTTTCAAAGGCGTCCAAATCCGAAAGGCGACGACGCAGTACAACCTTTGTATCCGCGTATTGTAAACAAGGGTACGATTAAGATGGAGCGTCTGGTTCAGGATATAGCCGGTATGTCCAGCTTTACGCCCGGTGATGGATCCTAAAGAGATTCACTCGCAAACCATTTTCTTTGGAAAAGTACATTTGCGTGTATCCCCCGACTTCCGGAAACGCTGTGCAGGCTATGTGGAGCGTGCCAAATACGGTTTTCGGAAAAGTGCCGAACTTAGCGGTGCAGAACGTTATCGCCGTTTACTGGCTTTTCTGGAGACACATCCTTTCATTACCCGCCATGATTACAGCGGAATTACGGGACTTTTGAAGAATAAAGCGCTGAATGACCTCAATTTGCTCGTAGAAAAGGGCTATTTGAATGTAATAGGGCGAGGATCGCACAAAGTATATGTACGCGCTGATAATAAGGTGGTTACGGAGTGACCGAAGCTCATTGATAGACAAAAAAAGGTGTAGGAAATAATTTTCCTACACCCTGACTACACCGCTACACCGGTTGTTATATAATTGAATATCAACGGAAACTGCAATGCGGTGTAGGATGTAGGCAAAATTGCTCAAAACTTCTAATCACAATCGTATGTATAATCGGCCACTGACCCTGTTTCTACAGGCCATCCCGGATTCTGGTAAATATTGGAATTTTCCAGATCAGTGGCGTCACCGGCTGTCAGCAATATTTCACTCAACGGTATCGGTTCCAGATAATGAGGTTTAGGGAAGTTGTATCCGTTATAGGCTTTATCCGATTCTTTCACTTTAAAAACTCTTATATATTTGCTTTCCGGATCTCCGGGATCATATTGAGAAATAACATCTTCTTTTAATTTAATCGGTGGTTCAGCATTAGCATATCTTCTAAACATCACATCCCACAGATTCATGCCCATCATATCATAGTTTACCATATTATCCAGAGCGCGCCATCTCTTTAGGTCGTTCAGTCGCATGCCTTCGGCTATGAATTCACAGCGTCGTTCCCTGCGAATGTTATACAATGTAGCATCTATGCCTTTAGTCTTTGCCGCCAAATCACGTTCCTGTGACAAGTCAGTACGACTGATGGTAAGCATATAATCCGAATTCGTCTTCGCTCTGCTGCGTAATGCTCTCCAATAGGAATCGCAATTGCCTCCCAAGTCCTTATGTCTCTCATAATAGGCTTCCAGATAGATGCAATAGGCTTCTGCCGACCTGAATATAGGATTTGCAGTGGTTCCTCCGGTTTCCGAGCCTGCTTGGTCCGGGTTCAGCCATTTGGATACTTGATAGCCGGTTGGCGTATATTCATTTTCACGAGATCCGATTCGGGGCAAGAACACATTGTTCAGTGATTCCACCAAACGGTTATCCCGGTGTGCCAACACCCGTTCGATAGTGATATCCGATTGATAGTAATCTCCGGCCGCATAAATGGGAAGTCCGTTATTCATCAGGAAAGACTCTACCAATGAACGGGTGTATCCGGTTTTCCCGGCTAAACTCAACGCCCGGTTTACTCCGTGTCCGTTTACTGTCGCTACATAGCTTTTCGCCAATAATACTTCAGGAATTGTATCAATGACATCAGACGTGAACATCTTTTTATAGTCTTTACACAAAGGGCGTACTTTTGCTACCATGTCCGAATACTCAATGGCTTTATCCAGGAAGAAGTTGATTTCAGCCTCTGCGCTTCCCGCCTTAAATGTGAAATCAGGATGCATTTTGACTCCCACCCATTTAGCATTGCCCGGCACGAAGCAAGTGCCGGCATGATATTTCTCCCACGTCGCTTCGAATAATGCCACGCGGGCCAGCATCAGGCGGGCACAATCCCGACTCAAACGTCCGGTAGATGGCGCAGTTTCCATCATCAGGCTGTCGGCTATCTCCAGGTCACGAATCATGAAACGTGCCACTTCATTACGGGGAGCGCGCCGGGTACTTACTTTCAGGATGCTAATGTCGTCCGGCAATACTTTATCAATAATGGGCACATCTCCATAATTGGTCAGTAGGCGATAGTAATCGTATGCCCTGAAAAAGTAGACTTCTCCCAGGTAATGATTAATTTCCTTTTCAGTGCCGGTGATTTCCTTATTCACTATTCTTTCCCGAATCAGATTGATGAAATAGTTGCATTGACGGATTGTAGTGAATTTCCATGCACTGTTGTCGCCCAACTTCGGAACTTCCTTTACTCCCGGATAAAAGTTACTGTTGGACCAGAAGGATGTCTGGTTATCACTGTTTTCATCATCCCTGTAAGGACCTCCGTTCATGTGTGATTTGTTACTGGGAAATAAGGAATAGAATGTATTGGCAAAATATGCCATATCTTCTGTCGACTTCAGAAATATATTTTCATTACCGAAATCAAGAGGTTCTCTTTGCAGGAAATCTTCGCAGGAAGACAGCAGGAAACCTCCTATCATTAGAAACAAGGTTATATATTTTTTCATATTCTTTTTCATTATATTTATTTAGAACATTACATTGACGCCTACGGAGAAAGTGCGGTACATCGGATAAGTCTTACCGATGCCGTAAGCCTGTGCCGACGAACCGAGCGCTTCCGGGTCAAGAATCATCAGGTTCGTGAATGTCAGCAGGTTTTCAGCGGAAACGTATATGCGCAGCTTCTTTATATATTTCTTTATAGAAGCAAGTTGCGGAAGCGTATAACCCAAAGTTACATTCTTCAGGCGCAGATAGGAAGCATCCTGCAGATAATGGTCGTTGCACTGGGAGTTATTCCTGTCGGTACGGATACGTGCATAATAAGCGTCGGTATTGGCTCCCAGCGGATGATTCGCATAGCGGAAATAATCCATGTGCTCCTTGTAGATGGAACGCTGCCAAGCGCCTGACACACCAAAGAAACTCGGTGAGTCGAGAAAAACGTCTCTCTTGCCCACACCCTGGAAGAAGCAACTGAAGTCCAGGTATTTCCAGCGGAGTGTGCCGCGGATACCATAAGAATAACGGGGAGTAGAGTTTCCGATTACCGCTAAGTCACCATGGGAGTCTACAGTCTCGGATCCTTTGGTGATGGCGGGGTTGTCGTCCAGATTGGCATACATGAAGTCGCCTCCTCCCCATAATGAGTTGCCGATGGCTGTTTGGTCGTGCAGAGCTATATGATCGGCCATTTCCTGATCGCTTTTCGCAATTCCAATCACACGTAATCCCCAGATATCTCCTAAATCCTTGCCTTTATAGTATTTGGATAATTCTTTGTTAGGGCTATCGTATTTAGTAATGATTGATTTGAAATCGCTCAAAGTGACATACAATTCATAGCTCCAGTCTTTACCGATGCGATCGGTCCAGCTTGCTTCCAGCTCCCAGCCGCGTGTACGCAGTTCGGCATTGTTCGTTTTAGGCACATTGGCTCCGTAGACGGCCGGTACGGGTAATGCAGGTCCTACGGCATCTTTCGTTTTACGCTCGTACCACTCTCCCATTATATTCAGACGGGAGTTGAAGAAAGCAAGGTCCACGCCGACATTAGTGTTCTGCACGGTTTCCCAAGTGATATTTGTGGAGAACGGAGCCGGAGCTTTCAATTGTGTGGCGGCTACACCATTAAAAACATAATCGGACATCGGGTTTGTGAACATCTTCTGGAAATAAGGATAGAAACTATTCGTATTCTGGCTGCCTAACGAACCGAATGAAGCTCTGATCTTGAACATGTCCCAACCGGTCTTTTCTTTTATTTTTTCGAAGAAAGGTTCTTCGGCAATGTTCCAACCCACAGAGAATGAAGGAAAGAATCCCCAACGTTTGTCTGTTGGAAAGCGGGAGGCAGCATCAGCTCTGAAGTTCACTTCGGCCAAATAACGCATGGCGTAATTGTAGTTGAGTCTGCTGAAAATACCGAGAGTGGACCACTCTGATTTCTGTTCGCTCGTAAGGTTAGTCGGGTCGTTTACGATCCATGGATTATCATCCGAAACAATCTTGGAAGAACCGATTCTGGAATAAGACGTAGAATAATATTCGGACTGGGTTCCCACCAGTATCTTGAAATAGTGCTTTTTCAACTGTTTCTCATAGTCTGTGCGTGCACTGAAGTTCCAGTAGTTTATGCGGCCGTTACCTACCTCATAGTAGCTTTCGCCCGCACCAGGTTGTACGTTGAAACTGCCGTTTTCTTTTACGTCGTGCTTCACCGCCACATCTCTCAATACACCGGTCGCCACTACTCTCCCATCCGGTAATGTAGTATATATTTTCTTGAACTGACGGGTGTCATTGGGAGTCTCTATCCTGCTACTGAAGTCAACATATATTTTCCAATCTTTGACAGGTTCGATAATTACTTTTCCCTGATTATAGAAACTTTTACCGTTGGCTATCTGATCTCCACCGTGCTGTAGAGCTTCAATGCCCGAACTGGTATGATATTCTCCGTTGGGATACGTGACCGGAACCAACGGATACGTACGGCCCAGATTATGGAAGAAGAGATCGTTCATGGCGGATGGCTTTTGGTTTTTATCCAATATCATGCGGGTAGTCCAGTAAACCGAAACGATTTTATTCATCTTGATTGTGAAGTTACCGTTCAGGGAGAAGTTTTCGTATTTATCATCGGAATAGCGGAACAGACCGTTCTGGTTCAGATAGCGTCCGGAAATATAATAATTAAACTTATCGCTGCCGCCACTCATACTGACGTTGTGTTCCTGAGAGTAAGACGCATTCTTCAAGTGTACATCATACCAGTTTGTATTGGCCCAGCATTGTTGGTCGCCTATCCACCACACTTCACCGGTTTCTTCATTGGGTTTTCCCGGTTCGATGCCGTATTGAAGGTAAGGAACATCGGGAAGGCTGGTACCATTCATTAAGGCGAGGATTTTATTGGTATTGATCTGACTATTGCCTCCCGCATTCGTAAAAGCGTCATTTACAGCCAAGGCGTATTCGTAAGAATTGACCATGTTGGGGGTATTGATAGGCTGGGATATGCGTACGTTTCCCGAATAAGAGATATTGAATCCCCTATCACCCTTCTTCAAGGTGACAAGAATCACACCGTAGGGAGCGCGCGAACCGTAAATGGCTGCTGCGGCGGCATCCTTCAAGATGGTGATATTTTCAACATCATTGGGGTTCAGGGTAGACAAGTCTCCTTCCATACCGTCAATCAGCACAAGCGGGGAAGCCTTGCTGCCGGTTCCGTCCTGATCTATATCTTCCAGTCCCACTCCACGGATGTTGATCTCCATTTTCTGGCCGGGTGCACCACCCATATCGTTGGTGATATTCAGTCCGGCTACCGCTCCCTGAAGACCGTCTGCAACACTGGTGATAGGGCGTGAAGCAAGTACTTTGGTGTCTACACTTTTAACGGCTCCCGTCAGATTCGCTTTTTTCTGAGTACCGAATCCTACAATAACCACTTCGTTTAACATCTGTGAATCTTCACGCAACACCACTTTCATCTTCTTACCCTTGGTGGCAGGCACTGTCTGTTTCTGATATCCGAGATAGGTGAACTCCAATGACTGTTTAGCATCGGCTTCTATAGTGAAATTTCCATCAAGGTCTGTGATCGTACCTGTCCCGTGATTCTCTTTTATAACGACATTTACACCCGGTAACGGTTCACCGCTTTCATCAACAACTACACCGGTGACTTTCGTTGTTTGCGCACAGATTATACTGTTCAGTATAAAAAGGCACCCCATCATTATAATATATCTATATTTCATAAGGTTAGTTTTTATAGTAAAGATTTAATTAGCTACCACGTGGGGCTGTACGATTACAACTGTCTTCACAATGGCAGAATCGCCTGCTATCACAGAATAGTAAACTTTTCTGTCGTTTTTTGTTTTATTGTTCGACACGGTGGATGTTATAGTCGCATCTCCGCCTCCCCGGGGGGATGAAGGGATGGACATCCACCCTGCCAGGCCGGCTTTGTTTTGACATTTGGCACTCCATGAGCAATTTGTGGTGATTTTAAAAACCATCATATTTGCGGTACTCGGGATTATTATCGAATCTCCGGTGTATTGGTTTCCCAGCGTATCACTGACTGAGAAATCCAGATAAAGAGGTTCAAAAACTCCCGGAGTCTTAATATCCTTTTCGCAACTACCGCAGAAGAAACTGCCGATTGCCAAGAAGGAAAGCAGGACTAATTGTTTTTTTCTCATTTTACATTAGATTAAATTATACATATGGTTAACTATTTCACTATTAGCAGTCTGGAGTATTGTTTTCCGGAATCCGTCAGTAAACGCAACAAATAGTAGCCGGATGCAAGTTTCCCGTATTCATACCGGAAGATGCCCTCTGCTGATATCTCTAAAGTTTGTAACAGCACTCCCGAATTAGTGTACATGAGTAGTTTGCATCCTTTTTCCCCTTCAGGTATGGTTATATCGGTTACGCCTTCCGACGGATTTGGATAAATGGAAAACTCTGTATTTTTAGTTTTTACTTTTTCAATAGCGGTAGGAGTCATGTCTACTTTCGTCACCAGTGTATCTACATTGGATGAAATGGCATAAGCCGATGATTTGAACAGACTCAACGGATGATTCGTATCAGGGAAATCAATATTCAGCGACCAACACATGATGCCTCCAAATCCTTGTTTCTTCACTTGCTCCGAACGCCAACGGGTCTGGTAGGTTCCCGTAAAGTAATAGCCGTTTGAATAATTATCATCCGGACCGATTTCTCCGACCTGATGAATGCGCACCGGCGGATTGTTTGTTTGTGAACCGTCGGCATTGTATTGTTTGCTGGTGCTGCCTGCAAATGACATCACTATTTTTTCTTCCGGATATTCCCATGTCAGGAATTTGTTGTAGGCTTCCGGAAAACTTTCATATGTGAAATGGTCTTTGGCCGGACCGTAATTCTGGAACAGGAAGTAGTCTACAGACTTCATATCTTCCTTAGGAAACCAATATGAAACGGTATGCGGAGAAATTGTCAGAACCTTGCCCTCCTTCAATTTGCCGCGAAGCAAAGTCATCAGCTTGCCATAGTTTGTCCATGCAGCGTCCTGACCGCCATATCCCGGCCATTCCAGGTCGAAATCCACGCCATCCAGATTATCGTCATTATTTATAATATCAGCCATTTCGGTAGTGAAACGCTCCCTTTTTGCCGCATTGCCTATCACTGTTTTCCAATCGGAACCACCCGAAACACTCAGGCGAATTTTGAATCCGCGGTGATTGGCATACGCCGTGCGCATGATGTTCAAATACTCTTTATAGGAAAAATAGTCATATCCGGGATCTTCCGGTTTGTCGTATGGCCAGTAACTACCTGCATAAAAGGCATAATTCACTCCAACGTTTTTCCCGAATCCGGGCAGGTTTACACCGTTTTCGCCCATTGAGAAAATCTCGTCGCGTCCGCTGCTCTTGTTCCAGATTATGGTTTCATCTATTTTTCCCACAAAATTCTCTCCAATAGTAGCTTCCACATCAGCAAGTTCGGCAAGTGGCAACGCCCACGACTTTATCGTCTCAGGATAAGAGTATGGAAAAATGTTTTGTCTTTTTTTGTTACATGCAAACAGGAAGGTGCGTCCCTCTGTCTTGGCATCGTAAGTTGAGACACCCAAATGAATCCATTTACCGGTTACAATTTCTCCGACACATTTATATTTATACTCATCTCCATTCACCCGGAGAACGACTTCCGCCTTGCTTTCTTCGCCCAAACGAAGGGAAATTCCCGTATGTTCATCTTTCTCTTTCTTCAATAGGAAAGCGCCTTCCACCCATCGGTCGATATAAAACCAAGTGCAGAATGAATAATTGCCGGACGGGGTCATTGCCTTGATGCCCGCACTCATTTTTCCGGTACCGTCCAAAGCCAGCATCCCTCCGCTACGCCCTTCATAGGACTCTAAATAGGATGCTCCTCCTGTCAATACTCCTCTGTCGAATGGTAGGTTCACACTGGCCGAACCGTCGTTCCCCATTCCGGCAATCAGTGCGACCAAGTCGTTGCATAACAGGTACTTGTCACGGTCTGTTCCTGTGTCGGAGAAACGTGCAAAGTCGGTATAAGCAGTAACGATACGGTATTTAAAGAGGGAATTATCTGTGACCTCCACCCGGTGTGCCTTTCTGTTCATGATGCCATGATGGCGGAATGTATAATCTACGATGTTATCGCATAATTCCTGATCGAACTTGTAGTATACAATCAAAGATTCATAGTCCGGATGAAATTTATTAATGGTGTTATCCCACAGGATAAATCCTTTTACACTGGGATCATGTGTTAAGTATTCCGTTGTATCGAGTACGGTGCTCCACAAGCGCAACTCATCTATTCTACCTTTAAATGTTTGTCCTACTCTGAATTCCGAATCGCTGTCCGGGATCGTTAGTGAAGAAGAAATTGTGGGGGAATTTATTTCTTCTCCATTAACATAAGAAGTGATATTGCTCCCGTCTACCATAAAAGTCAATTGTGACCAGGCAGCTACAGAAAATTGGTCTGATTGGAGCTGGATATTTTGGTTACCTATATGAAAAACAACTGTACCTTCCGCCGGACCCAGGCATGCCTCAAAAATGTTGGCGCCTGCTCCTCGTTTAAAAATAGATGCGCCCGGTATCCATTCGGAGGGATACATCCAAAACTGAACTGTATATTTAGAGAGGTTATTTAGTTCTGATATGCAATTAAAATTGATATCACTGTTGCCATCGAACGCTACCGCGTAATTTTTAACTTGGGCAAACGAGGTCAGGCAAAAAAGGAGGGAAATAAAAAAGCAGAAAAGTCTGTTCATAATATTAAATTTTTCATGAAAGAAGGATATGTTTCATGCCTATGAAAACATATCCTTCAACCAATACCTAAAGATTAATTATTCACTACTTTTGTTGTGGCAGTATTAGTCTTTACTATAAAAATGCCTTTACCATTCAGAGGCAATGCAAGCACATCAGAAGTAGCTTTCTGAGATGAAATCAATGTTCCTAAAATAGAATAGACCTCTACTTTATCATCGGATTCTAAGTTTGAAATTGTCAGGATATTGTTTGAAACATCGCAACGTACCTTGTTGCCTTCAAATTTCGGAGTGTTGATTCCGGTTACAATCTGTCCGCCTTTGAAGGTTAATTTCTTTTCCACTTTGGGGCTACCTTTAGGATAAGAGCCGTCCGACGGAGTACTGAACTTAATTTCTTTGATAAGAATGGCGCCTGCATCCAATTTGACTCCGTTTATTTTAACAGAAAAAGCAAAAGGATTTCCCTCTGGAGTACCTACCTGAAAATCATATTCCACCTTTTGCCAACCTTCATTCAGTTCGTAGGCTTCTTCAGTTTCCAAGTCCTTTATCATCATATCCGTACTGGGAAATGGACCTCCGTAATTATTTAAAACAGCATTGGGCTTCACAGCCTTTATCTCTAATCCCGTAAGAGGACTTCCTTCCGGATCCGCTTCATTTTCAATAGCTTTGTAAGTAACGGAAACACGGATGAACGGAGCTGTTGAACCTTCTTCACCTGTAGGAGTCTTTTCTATATCTGAATAAAATGCGAGTTGGGGCCATAATGCCTTAATACTGCCTGTGGCACAGACACCCTTCGGAAGAATATCTTCGGTACAGTTTACACCTTTGAAGCATAGCACTTTTCCAATACCTTCTTCAGTCAGGTCCAATATCTGTAAACCGGACTGAAAATTCACAAATGATTCAGTGTCTTTATTGGCCCAAAACGTACCTCCGGTAACATTTACATACCCAACTTTCGATTCTTTAGCGGCATCGAGATTTCCCGGTCCCCAACCATTATTACAACCATCAATAACATATTGTCCTTCCGGTTGATTGGCAAAATCATAACGTGAAGGAGTAATGTCGTTTTGTGCCATAGCACTGGCAGCTACTACTAACATAGCTGTGGAAAAGAGTAGTTTTCTTTTCATAATATTAAAGAGTTTAAAATTAATATTGGGAGGCAATCCTAACCTCCGTTTTCTGCTTGCAAACATACGATATTGCACATTATCGGATGTTTAATAATGATTTTGCAGTTTTTGAATTTGTTTGAAACAGAAAAAGAAAACGACTGATTAGACAAAAGATGAAACTTAGGCAGACAAAAGTGAACAAACCTCCTTATTAAATTCTCAGGAAAATTCTCTTTTTGTACATTGCGCGAAGAATAAAGACTCATTTATTCATTATCCTGTTCTGTTTCCATTGACTTTTGATGTTCTTCTTTATATTGGGATGGCGTTTTCCCGGTATACCGCTTAAACATAGTGCTGAAATAGCGGGAAGAAGAAAAACCGGCCTTTTCTGAAATTTCCGTAAAATTCATATTCGTGTTGGTTATCAAATATATAACTCTTTCTAAACGGAATTTATTAATATAGTCATTTCCTCCCATGTCGGTGATGGCTTTTAGTTTATTATAAAAAGTGGCACGGCTCATACACAACTCCTTACACAGGAAACTTATGTCTAAATCGGGATTCCCCAGGTGTTCGGTTATCAGTTCATTTGTTTTAAGCAGGAAAGCTTCATCTATCTGGCTAAATGTCACTTCTTCGGGTGGAGGAAGCAATCCTCTGTTCAAATATCGTGCTTTTATCTGTTCCCTGTTACGTAAACGTCCACGGATCACTTCCAATAATATTTCTTCTTCAAACGGTTTAACCAAATAGGCATCCGCTCCCGTTTTGTATCCCTGCAACCGGCTTGCATCATCATTGCGGGCTGTCAGAAGAATAACAGGAATATGACTGATACTGATATCTTCTTTTATTTGCCTGCAAAGCTCATAGCCATTCATTCGCGGCATCATTACATCGCTTATGACAATGTCGGGTTGGTGCTTACGAACTATTTCCAAGGCTTTCTCTCCGTCAGGGGCAGTAAATATCTGATTGAAACTCTTGCAGAAAGCGCTTTTGATAAAATCTATCAGTTCCTTATTGTCATCAACTACTAATAGTGAGTATTTATTCAGTTTGATACTCACACTATTAACGGCTTTTTCTTCAGCCATATCGGATATCAGTTCGTTCAGGTAGGGTCTAGGTTTATATGATACTTCCGATGAGATTTGCTTAAGTGGAAGTTCAAAGAAAAATGTGGCTCCGCCATCTTCATTATCTTTAGCGGCGATCTTTCCTCCATGTAATTCCACCAAAATTCTGGAATAGGATAAGCCGATTCCTGTTCCTGTACGTTCTCCTGTTCCCTGATAAAATCGCGTGAACAGCTTCTGCGGATCTGCCTGTTTTAGCCCGCATCCCTGATCTATAACTGAAATACGGACAGATGCGGTGGCAGGCAACAATTCTGTTTGAATAATGATTTTGGAGTTTTCGGGACTATGCTTCAGAGCATTTATCAATAAATTAGTCAAGATTATCTCACACTTACCTTTGTCAAGACAAACTGTTTTAACTCGTTCGTCGAATCGGCATAAAAAGTGTACATTTCTGGCATCTCCTTCACCAATGAAATCTGTTGCAATGCTTTGTATCCAATTATTCAATAGTAGGGGGTGAAACTGAACCGTATTGATCCCAACCTCCATTTTACGCAAATCAAGTACCATGTTGAGCAAGCCTTTCATCCGTTGTGACTGCTTGTAGATGCCCTTCAAGGCCGGATAATTTGCGCTATCGGAAGGTAGGGAGCGCAGGATACGGTTCAGTGGCGCATGTATCAATGTTAATGGAGTGCGGAGTTCATGACTGATATTAATGAGAAAACGTACTTTTTCTTCATATATTTCTTTCTCATGCTCCTTCATTGCCCACTTTAGTTTATTCTCTTTATGGCGTAAAATGATGATGAACGTCCAGGTTATAATTCCCAATATGATCAGGACATAACAAAGAATGCACCACCAAGTTCTATACCAAGGAGGTAAAACAATCAATTCCAAAACCTGTTGTAAGGGAGTCCATCCCCCGTTCCTCATGCTGCATGAGACCAGTATCCGGTATGTTCCGGATGGTAATGAACGGATAAGTATTTCCGGAGTATACGAATCAATGCATTGTTCGTTTAGTCCGGAAATTTGGTAACGGTAAATTTTTTGCCGGAAAAGATCTGCCTCACAGGACATAATCCGTATACTAATAGCTTTGCTGTTCCAGGGTACGGATATACTTACCGGGTTATCCTTTAATTGTTCGTTAACAGATTCTCCGGCAATGAGAATATCTGTAAGTTGTATCTGAGGAGCAACAGTTCTCTCTATGGGAAGATTTTTATCTATATAAAGCAGTCCTTTCTCTCCTCCCAAATATATATTTCCTGAAGCGGAAATCAATTTGGACTTTGCCATATATTCATTTGGCAGTACTCCATCTGATTTGCCGAAAAGCATAAATTCTTTCTCATTAATCAGCCATGCAAAAAGCATTTCATTAACAGCAACCCAGACTTTACCATGATTATCATTTATTACAGACCGTACATTTGTAAACAAAGGTGTAGGAATAAGCTGAATGGATTGCTTCGCCGCATCATAATACCTGAGACCATGGTTTGTGCCAATCCAAAATATTCCATGTTCATCTCTGGAGACGCAGTTTATAAATGTATCTTTCTTTATCGTATATATACATTCCAATTTATTATATTGTTTGTCAAGTGAATATATACTTTGGGCATCAAACAAGTAAGTGGCACGAGCATCATGTGAGACAGGCACCAAAGTTCCGGTAATCTCGATTCCCTGCTCTTCCGTTACAACTCTGGCATTACCGGTTGCAATCGTATATTGGTATATCCGGTCTCCCAATATCAAAACGGTCTCCGGCTCGTATTGATAAACGTTAATTGTTTTTCCACTATAAAAGAGCATTTGGTTTATGTATTCATCACGAATTTTCAAGGGATTGATTTTACCGGTTTTCTTTGAGAATGTATATAATCCTTTTGAAAAAACAGACAATAACAACTCGGAAGATGTAAACCCACTGATAGAAGCAACTTTCTTTCCAGTCGTATTAGGATAGTGTGCAAATTTTTCCGTTGAAGGATTAAGCTTGTTAATACCACCTCCGTCTGTCCCAATCCAGATTTCATCCTCGGAAGGATCTCGATAAAGACACAAGACTGTATTATCACTCAGTCCGTTACAATCACCGAGAGGTACCTCAGTATATGTTTTCACCGACACTTCCTTGACGCCGATAAGTCCATTACGAATACTGCCCACCCACATGTTATTATTTGCATCATTATAAAGGCTCAGAATAGAATTGCAGGTGAACGAATATTGGTCTCCGGGCACATGTTCTAATATGGAAATTTCATGGGTTTCAGGGTTTAATATATTAATTCCACCACCATCCGTTCCAATCCAGATATGAGAATCTTTTTCAATCATGCAAAGTACTACATTGTTATTCAATTTTGAGTTTCCTGTAACATATGAAGCCAATAAGGTACCATCATGTGCAAGGCACCGGATACCGTCATTATAAGGTGCGAGCCAGATTCTTCCTTTAGAATCAAGCAAAACTTCCCGGATATCTTTTCCATAATTAAAAGGAGGAGATGTTACTTCCCCGGTCCGGAGATTCAACAATATGATGCCTTGCCATCGGCTGCAGCATAACAGGGTATCTTTATCCCAGAAATTGATATAGGAAATAGCAAACAGGCCTATGTTACTGAAATCATGCAGGAGCCTGATGGTGTCATCTCCGTAATTATATTGATAGATTTTGTTTCTTCCGCCTAAAAGTATTCCCTGTTCAGTTCGGCATACAGTGTTGGCCATAACGATGTGGCCATATTGATCTCTCAAGAGAGAAAAATCATCACTCCGGCGCCTGTAGCGTACTACGCCTTTTTCTGTTAGTACCCAAAGATTATGTAAACTGTCTTCCGCCACATGAAGAATATTATTATGCGGCAATGAATTGGGATTCTCCGGAGAATGGGTATATTTTTTCAATTCATGTCCGTCAAATCGTCCCAATCCTGTACGTGTACCAATCCATACAAAACTATTTTTCTCTGCATATATGCAATTAACAGTAGTAGATAAACCTTCCTTAAGAGCAATCTGCTCAAAGTAATAATTATTGGCTCTAATTTGGCTGGTTTGCAATAGCCAGATTAAAAGTATAGACAAGTGGAGACGGAAATGGACAGTAGTTTTCATATAAGTTACTTTGTATAATCTTAAAAGGTTTTATTGTATCAGATCTCATGTATTATAATGGAGCAAAGATAGCGTATTATAATAAAAGCATCTTTTCACTTTTGTCTATATACATGTTCGAAAATGTATAATAATCATTTTTTGTAGGCAAAAGTTGTGCTTTTCAGAGAAAAAAAACAAAACCAGAGCTTGGTATATATTGAAGAATACTACGTTTTTGCGTAAATCGATTATCTTGGTTCGTATAAATGTGTGAATTCGAAGAATAAGTATTATCTTTGCTGTAACTTATCAAAGTGGTTATCTTACTATCAAAGGCTATGATCCGGATTTCCAGATATATCGGTTGGCATACCCCAACGGAGAAGTACGCAAAGGCGATATTGAAAGTTGTCTGGAGCGCACCCGTTCCTTTTTCGCTTCTATACCTAATGATTTGGAGAACAAAACCGAAAAGCACTATCAGACCATTTTCTACCTTTTGTTCCGCCTGATGGGACAATATGTGGACACCGAAGTAAAGAGTGCCATCGGGGCGTGGAGGATAGAAAAAGGGTGAAGCCACTGCTCCACCCTTCTTTACGATACTTATAGATTAATTAAAGGATACCCTTTACTGTTTCCAGCATACCTTTTTCCTGGATAGAATCCAGATCAGCCTTCACAGCAGCGGTAAGTCCCGGGATATTATTCAAATCTTCGCCCCAGATAGAAGTTGCAGCAAGTACACCTTCGGTTACTTTCTGGGTATCACCTGTTGCCCACAGGTCTTTCAGCAATTGCATGATTTCCGGAGCGTCGTTCGGGGTGATCTCAGCACCGTCTTCACGAACGCCACCTTTATAATAAGTAATGATAGCGGCCAAACCGAGAACCAGCCCCTTAGGCAATTCACCTTTGCGTTGCAGATAAGTCTTCAAGCCGGGCAGGTCACGAGTTTCATATTTCGGGAAAGAGTTCAGCATAATGCTGGTAACGGCATGGTCAACAAACGGATTGTTGAAACGTTCCAATACATCTTCCGCAAACTTCTTCAGCTCATCTTTCGGCAAGTTCAATGTTTCCATCAATTCATCGAACATTACTTTATTGATGTACCTGTCTCTTATACACATCTCCGAGCCCACGAGACATGCGCAGATCTC
>ENA-OZHC01000270-OZHC01000270.1-human-gut-metagenome-genome-assembly--contig:-NODE-270-length-22329-cov-6.747553_pt1 | contig 22329 bp, 10 predicted proteins | sample MGYA00244043_ERZ653680 | MGnify/ENA primary metagenome ERZ653680 (study PRJEB26926, sample SAMN06165323) | human gut metagenome | biome: ENVO:00009003; feature: ENVO:2100002; material: ENVO:00002003...
ATCTGCGCATGTCTCGTGGGCTCGGAGATGTGTATAAGAGACAGATATAGCTTCGTGCCGTATGACACTTGTAGCTTGTAGCTCGTAACTTGTAGCTAACTCACGCCTACAAAGAAAGCAAATTTTTGGTTATGTTGTTTGTTTACCCCCTGAAAGAATGAGAGGTATGAGTAAAAATACCCATACCTCCCGTGCTTTTGGACTTAAATGTGTGTCGGAATGATTATTTAAAAGCTCGCGCCAAGCGAGATAAGTGTTACGTTGACATCGTTGCCACCCAATCCTCTTTGGTGGGTTACCCCCAGGTGGAATATGCGATAGGAGAAACCGGCGCCGAAGGCGAAGTGACTGTAATCGTGTTGGGCATAGCTATAACCAGCGCGCAAGGATATCATTTTGGCGTAAGTATATTCTGCACCTACATTGCCGGTAAACAGTTTCGCCTTTTCGGGCAAGTAATAATATTGTCCGGCCAGTGATACATTCAGTTTGTTCTTTTCACTGAAGTTTAATCCCAACTCGCCTCCACCGCCGAAGTTGGCAGGGAGTTTGGTTTTCTTATACTTCTTACCATAATCCAAGTCAGGACCCATGTTGGCAGCATTTATCCCGATAACGTAGTCGGCATCGATGCCCATATTGAAACTGTTGCGGTAGTAGGCTGCCACATTGAAGGCTACGGTACTGGCCTCTTTGAATACTTTACTCCGTATGAACGATGCTCCTACGGAAGCTGAGAAGTGGTCGAATAAACGCAATGAATAGGCTACGTCAACAGACCAGTCAGCTGGTTTCAGGTCTTTTCCTCCGTCCATAGGGATGGAATATCCTCCCAGGTAGCGGAAGCCAATATGCACCCCGTGAATGCCGAAACGACGTGATGCGGATGCTCCATAGAACATCAAACGTCCCACTTCGTCTGCCGACGGGTAAATTTGGGTGGATGCAGAAAAATTCCATACGTCTTCATTATACAAAATGGAAGTGGGGTTGGAATAAATCATCATAGTCTGCGCCTCGCCATATTGATTGCCACCCATGGCAGTTGCCCGTGCATCGGGATTTATTTCTAACATGGGTACTGCCCGGCTCTGTCCGAAGACAAATATCGGAGCGGTGAGCAATGCCATTGAGATAATTATGTTTCTGATTTTCATAATTTATGAACAATTTACTGTTTGACAAAAGTCTTCTTATAAGTCCCCTTGTTGCTTTCCATCACAAGAGTATAGGTACCGGCTGACAGTTTCTGTATATTAAGTTTCACGGGATCCGTGCCATTTACGGTGTAGCTTTTGCTGAATACTTTTTCGCCGAATATGGAACGAATGGTAAATTCCGCTTTCTTTATCTCCGGATTAACCAATACATTGAGTACCGTAGTGGCAGGTATCGGGTAGATCTGATATACGATGTCGCCGATGCTGGCTACTACACTTACCTGGAATTTAGTCTGTGCCGTTTCGTTTCCGTCGGAGACGCTGACGCTGACAGAAGCTTGTCCGGGCTTATTGCCTTTGACAGAGAGGGTAGAAGCATTGACAGTGGCGGTAACAACGCTATCGTCAGATGACTTGGCGCTGATAGTCACTTTGCTACCCGATTGGTAGGTGAAATGCTGTGTCAGATCTATTTCGCGGGCTGCTTCGTCTTTACCTATAAGCATATTTTGTATGCTATTAGAAAGGAATGGTGACTCATAAACATATACTTCAAAAGGTATTTTTACGGATGTGGATGCTCCTAACTCATCGGTAACCACCAGCTCGATATCGTATTTTCCTACAGGGGCTACTGCGCGGAGGGTAAACTTCAGGTTATCGTCTGTCCGTATAGCCGAAACACCCCGGTTTTCGCCTTTCAGGGCATAAGAAATCTTGTGCCCGTTCGGGTCGGATATCTTCACGGTGAAACTTTGAACCTCTGCGCCGCTTACACGGATTGCATTTTGAGGGACATTTTCAATGACAGGTGGGTCATTCTTTAAAGTTTTGAACTCACTGGCTGCAAAGTCCGATTCGAGTCCCCAACGATCTACCGCAATAACGGCTGCGTAATAAGTGGCATTTTCTTTCAGGTTCGGAATCTTGTATGTTACTTTTTCGCCTGGTTTATATCCTTGGGCATTAATAGTATATGGAGTAATGCTTTTGTAATTGGATGCCGTTAATTGTTTGTCGGAGAAATAGAGTAGGTATTTGATAGCTGTACCATCATCTTCATCCTTTATAGCTGTCCAATGTAACGTCATAGCTGTATATTCCGGATCGGCTTTCAGGTCAGATATATTTTCCGGCTTTTGATTTTTATTTTCGGCCAGTGTGCGGGCGGCATCAATATATCCTACGCCTAAACGCCCTGCGTAGTTCGGGTTGTGAGCGTCGATGTTTTCCGGCCGGAGAGAACCCAGTAGCCGGTTTTTCAGTTCTTCGTTGGTGAAACCCGGACCGCCGAGTTTGGATACAATCAAGGCTGCAATGCCGGAAACGTGCGGACAGGCCATGGAGGTTCCCTGCATATATCCGTACATTTCTCCATTATATAGGGAGGCCGGTACGGTGCTGTAGACCATACCGTTAATAAAGAACTCGTCACCACCGGGAGCCATGATGTCCACCCAGTCTCCACGATTGGTGTACCATGCTTTTTCCCAGTTTGGAGCCATGGCTGAGACGGATATGACAGGGGGATAGGCGGATGGATAGTTAAGATAATCTTTATCATCGTTACCTGCGGCATAAATCACTACTCCACCCTTCATTGGAGAGTTGGGTAGTTGTTTGCCTTCGTTGTCACATCCGGCATATTTGATGAAGTAATCTATGGCTTCGCGTATACTGGCGGGGATGGAACCGGGACCCGGGTAGTCATAGCCCCAGGAATTTTGGCTGATAACCGCTCCATTGTTGGCGCCATATACCGTAGCACTTGCGCCTTGACCCGAACCGCCTTCGCCTTCAAATATCTGGCAACTCATTAGAAGTGCGCCGCTGTTGGGAGATCCGTCGCCTCCTGCCACTCCGCAAACACCGATACCATTGTTGTTTCGTGCAGCAATGGTGCCTGCAACGTGAGTTCCGTGCCCCACATCATCTAATGTAACTTCTCCTTTGTCTGAAACAAAGTTGTATCCGTACACGTCATCCACAAATCCGTTTCCGTCATCATCTATGCCATTATCGGGGATTTCTCCTTTGTTTATCCAAAGATTATCCTTTAAATCTTCATGTCCGGAGTCAATTCCCCCATCTACTACGGACACGATTACATTTCGTGTTCCCGTTGTTTGCTCCCACGCTTCAAAAAGGTTGATGTCAGCTCCCTCTATTGAGCGCGGTGTGATGCCGAAATTCTTATAATGCCATTGCATCTTTAGTTCCGGGTCATTGAAGGGCATATCGTCACTGCTTCTGGTGACGGTGGGAGAGAATGCACTAAAGGTAGCTTTGGTGGTAGGGATAGTTTGTAAATACACCTCTTCTACAATCTCGAACTGAGGATTGGAAGCAAGGGTTGTAAGAGTTTGTTTAAGGTCTTGCTTCTCATCGAAACTGACTATATACCAGCGGTCTAATCCTTCGCGGTGCATGCGTTTTTCAAAGCGTGGGTCGGGTGTGAAAAGTCGTTCTATATGATTGGCTTTAATACTTTTCAGAGTGGCGGCCATAGGCGACGGTACACTGTTGAGCGAAATACCGTTTAGTGACATCTTTTGTATCTCGTCTCGTAGTGCGTCTTGCACTTTGATGTAGGCTATGCCGGGTATGCCTTGATCCGACAATTGGTTGTTGGAACCTGATGCTGTTACAGTTCTGGAGTTTGTCTCTAAATCAATAAAATGATCTTGACTACATCCGTTCAATAATGCAAGAGCCCCAAAGGCATAAAGTAGATATTTTTTCATATGCAATATTTCATGAAGTCGTTAAACCTGTTTTAATAGTAAAAAGAATCACACTCTCCCGGCGACTTTTGTCTCCCATGCGGGAAAAGTTAAATAGGAAAGTGTGATAAGCTTATTCAATACTCAGTGTGGACGCCTTTTTTACTTTATGCGTTTCAGGGACTGTGTTTTTTCCAACTTTTGTGTTTTCTTTTCTATTTGTTTGAGGAACTCAATGCGTTTGTCCATGTTGGTCAGTATAGATACGGCAGAAGTGCCACTTTCTATCTTGAAGGTCTGGAAGTCGAGCAATCTTGTCCCTACCATAAAGTCGCTGAATTGTACTACTTTGAAAACAAGTGCATTATTGCCTTTGACATAGTTGATATATCCATTTGAGCTGGTGCTCACATAGATGAATCCTACATCAGCCAATAATTTTTCAAACTCTTTAGTCATATAATATGTATTGCCGTCTTGCCACATCGCTAGATCTATCTTGTCAAAGATAACGCGGGCGCCGTTTATCTCATCCATGTAATCGGCAGGAGCATCATCTTCTTCTGTATTTATCCAGTAGGCGCGTGCAGCAGTGTTTGCTTCGCTCTTGGCGGGGTCGAACCATGCGAAGGCAGGAAGAGCACTCATTTCTGTATTGAGAGTAGCTTCTTTTTCTGCCTCCCAAACTTCTACTACTGTATATTTTGCACCATGTATTTCTTCTTCAAAAAGTCCTGTCCATTCCATCTGTTGCTTCAGAGGTATTTCGGAGAATGTCGGATAATCTTTGTCTTGTTTGGGAGCATAGGTAGCGAGAATTGTTGCACCACCATCTTCAAATGTGATGGTAATTGAATACGGAAATTCCTTATGCTCATACTGGCCTTCTTCTTTCTTCTCAAATCCTTGCGCTGTCATATATTTTTCGAATTTATCACCTTTGCAAAGATCACCGTTGGCGGTAGCCGTAGCTGCTTGTGCATAGTTAGTGTAGGCATCTGCGCATGCATAAATAATTAGCGGGAATTCCTCGTTGGCGGTAGCAAAATGATATTGGTCGGCGTTGAATAGTCCATCAGGTGTTTTGATTAATACACTACCACGTTCCTGCTCGTAAGCTGCAATCTTTCCGATGGACGCCTCTTTGGCAAAGAACGGCAGAAGAATGAGTGCTTTGCCTTCTTGTGTTACTGTTACTTCTTTTGTTGTGCTGCCAGCGGTAATATAGATTTTTCCGGTACGTTCATCAGTTCCGGAGTTCATGTCGGCGGATATCGTGAAATAGTTAGTGCCTTCCATGAAAGTAGTTTTCAGCCAAGTGTTTGCAGCTTGGTCTACTTCTACCTTGAAGTTGTCGTTGCTTACCACGTCTATGCGTTGTTCGCCGCCCTTGCTTGCGAACGCTACTTTTTCGGCTGATATATTCAAAATTACATCTCCGGCGCTTTGTATAACACTGATCTTGGCAGCAGCACCACCTGCGTTCACCAGAATATAGCCCTTACGTTCTACGCCTTCAGCGTTTTCGTTAGCTTTCACGCTAAGCTGGTTTCCGCTTTGCGTTAAAGTCAACCAGGTGGATTCCAAGGGTGAAGTTGCCACCCATTTATCCATATTAGTCGTGATAGTTACCGTTTGTTCACCTCCGGCTTTGGCAAAGTTGACCGGGTCCATAGATACTTCAAGAGTTGCCTCTTCAATTTCGTTGTCGTCGTCACAGGAAATAAATGCGAGTGGCGCAATGGCAAATAACCATAAAAGATAATAAAGTTTTGATCTCATGTTTTCTTAATATTAAAGTTAGGGGTGCGTCTTCATCAAATGGAATAATTCCATTCTGAAAGAAGAGCATTGTTGTTGTGAAAGAGTCATTTATTAGATTTGTCAACGCTTTCATTGCAAATACTGAATAAAAGAGAGAAGATCTTTGTCGCCATTAGGTTGAAAGATAAGGACGGTTTGCATTAGTTTAACTCATTGCGATTCTGTTTGTGTTTGTTTCTTAATGTGAGCTTATGAAAATATCAGCCAGCAAGTCGTTTTTTAGTTTGTAATGTTCATAAAGTAAGAGAGTGGTACAAGGTAGCTGAAACCTCTGTTGAAGAACTAAATCTTCATTTTCTTTCTCGCTATATGAAAATAACAAATGCAAATATAGTATAATATGCGTGAATCGAAAATTAAAAGTGTATTTTTTTTCAAAAAAAGAATAATTTCTTGCTTTTACGTGCATTGAGCCTGTTTGAGTTGCCCTAAATTATAGATTTTAATAAGGTTCTCGTATCAGCAAGACGGCACCATCGGGGAAAATTCAGGCAGGCTTCAAACAAATAATAAATGAGAAATGCAAAATGGCTTTTATTTTATATCTTTGCGCCATTATTGTTTTAATAATCAGTATAGAATGAGCGTAGAAGTTGCTTCTCTGTCTCGGGAGAAGGAAATATACAAGGTAACGATTATCGGTAGTATTGCTAATTTTGCGCTACTTGCCTTTAAGTTTGTGGCAGGTATTCTAGGCCATAGTGCTGCTATGTTGGCAGATGCGGTTCATTCTTTATCTGATTTTGTGACGGATGTCATTGTTCTCGTGTTTGTCCGTATTTCCAATAAACCTCAGGATAAAGATCATGATTATGGACATGGGAAGTATGAAACGTTAGCCACTGCTATTATTGGAATTTTATTATTATTGGTGGGGTTCGGAATTTTGTGGAGCGGTGCTTCTTCTATTTTGGCTTTTATGAAAGGAGAACAGCTGGAAGCACCTGGAATGGTGGCCCTGATAGCTGCTCTTGTTTCTATCTTGCTGAAGGAGATATTATATCAATATACAGTTATTAAGGGAAAGAGTCTGAATTCACAGGCAGTAGTAGCCAATGCCTGGCACCATCGGAGCGACGCTTTTTCGTCTATAGGAACGGCTGTGGGTATCGGAGGCGCAATCTTGTTGGGCGAACATTGGCGGGTACTCGATCCGATAGCCGCTGTGATTGTCAGTTTCTTTATAATGAAGGTAGCTATCCAACTGTTGATTCCTTGTGTTGACGAGTTACTTGAAAAGTCTTTGCCGGATGAAGTGGAGAAAGATATTGAGCAAGTGTTGCTCTCTTTTCCCGGAGTTAGTGAGCCGCATCATCTCCGCACGAGGCGTATCGGTAGTTATTGCGCTATTGAAGTACATGTGCGTATGGATGGAGGGATTACATTGGAAGAAGCTCATACTACGGCTACGGCTATTGAACATAAATTAAAAACGATGCTTGGCGAAGGTACGCTGATTAATATTCATGTAGAACCCAAGAAGTAATGGAAAGTATATTAATAACAGGAGCCAGTGGATTTATCGGAAGTTTCATCGTGGAAGAAGCGTTGAAGCGGAAGTTCGGCGTGTGGGCGGGTATCCGTTCGAGCAGCAGCCGGGAGTATCTGCGAAACCGTAAGATACACATCCTGGAACTGGATTTTGCACACCCCAATGAATTGCGTGCGCAGCTTTCCGGCCATAAGGGAACATATAATAAGTTCGATTATATCATCCATTGTGCCGGTGTCACCAAATGTGCCGACAAACGGGAGTTTGACCGGGTGAATTATTTGCAGACGAAATACTTTGTCGATACTCTTCGTGAACTGAATATGATACCAAAGCAATTTATCTATATCAGTACGCTGAGTGTGTTTGGCCCTGTTCATGAGAGAACTTATCAGCCGATTACGGAAGAAGACTCCCCTATGCCCAATACTGCTTACGGGTTGAGTAAACTTAAAGCGGAGCTTTACTTGCAAAGTATTCCCGCTTTTCCTTATGTCATCTATCGCCCCACGGGAGTGTACGGTCCGCGTGAAAAAGATTACTACCTGATGGCTAAGTCCATCAAGCAGCACACGGACTTTGCTGTTGGCTTTCGCCGGCAGGATCTGACGTTTGTTTATGTGAAAGATATTGTGCAGGCTGTATTCCTCGGTATTGAAAAACAGGCATGCCGACGTGCCTATTTCCTGGCAGACGGACAGGTGTACCGTAGCCGCGCTTTTTCCGACCTGATCCGAAAAGAATTGGGTAATCCGTTTGTAATTCGGATAGTATGCCCATTAATTATATTGAAAGTTGTATCTTTGCTCGCTGAATTTTGGGCGGTGCGTAGCAAGAAGCCCAGCACTCTCAATTCTGATAAGTATAACATAATGAAACAACGCAATTGGCAATGTGACATCAGCCCGGCTGTAAGAGAGTTGGGATTTGCACCTCAGTACAATCTGGAACAAGGTGTAAGGGAGACTATTGCCTGGTATAAGAACGAGGGATGGCTTTAGATTTATTTAAAAAGGTAGAAACCCGGAAGGGGTTATTTGCAGTTGAGAAGATAACACTTATATATAATTTGTTGACTTCGATTTTGATCTTGTTTCTTTTTCAGGAAATGGATCATCCGGTGCAGATGTTGATTGACCGTGCAATGATTGCGGGCATGACGTTTTTATTGATGTATCTTTACCGGCTGGCACCCTGTAAGTTTTCCGCCTTTGTGCGTATTGCTATCCAGATGTCCTTGCTTTCCTACTGGTATCCCGATACGTTTGAGTTCAACCGGATATTTCCGAATCTGGACCATGTGTTTGCTTCGGTGGAGCAGTGGATGTTCGGTGGTCAGCCGGCGGTATGGTTCTGCCTCCGTTTCCCGCATATGTGGGTAAGCGAGCCGTTCAATATGGGATACTTCTTCTACTATCCGATGATTTTGATTGTGGTAGTGTGGTACTTTATTTATCGTTTTGAACTTTTCGAGAAGTTATCGTTCGTGCTGGTCACTTCTTTCTTTATCTATTATCTGATTTATATCTTTGTTCCGGTGGCAGGTCCACAGTTCTATTTCCCGGCTATTGGTGATGATAATGTGGCGCAGGGTGTGTTTCCTTCTATCGGAGATTACTTCAATCATAACCAGGAACTACTGCCTGGGCCGGGATACGATCATGGATTCTTTTACAATCTGGTAGAGGGTTCACAGCAGATCGGTGAACGCCCTACAGCTGCTTTCCCCAGTTCGCATGTGGGAATTTCCACTATCCTAATGATTATGGCGTGGCGTGGTAGCCGCAGGTTGTTTGCTTGTCTGTTTCCCTTCTATGTACTGCTTTGCTGTGCCACGGTGTACATTCAGGCGCACTATTTGATTGATTCGATTGTAGGCTTTGTTTCAGCTTTCGGTCTGTATGTGGTGGTGACGTGGATGTTTAAGCGGTGGTTTGCACAGCCGATGTTCAAGTGAGTAACCATTTCCAGACAGGAAGGACTTCAATTTCCACTTCGCCTGCTTTGATTGTGTTTTCTTCATCATAAGTGATAATCAGCAGGCGATGGCACTCCAATACATTCTGTAATTTGATAAGTGCCTGTACTTCCCGCTCAAATGTCTCATCGGAGTGGTTTATCGTGTAGCTCACCTGAATGGCTGTATAGGTATCAGGTAGATAAAAGTCAACTTCAATGTTTTTGTTATAAAAGAACACGGCATCATCTATACCGTATTTACGTAATAGGCTGACAGCTACGAGATTTTCGAGTAAAGAGGTATTTGCATCTAAAAGTAGTAAGCTTAAAATGCCATTGTCGGCAAAATAATATTTTGGATTGGTTTCCCGTTCTACCAGTTTGTCGGCTATATTGCGTATCGGGAGTAAAAGACAAGCGTCTTTGGCATATTCCATATAATTTATAACCGTATTCTTTGCTATCTTAACTCCTGTGGATGCCAGAATGTTAGCCATGCGGGAGAAGGATACAGGTTGCTTTACACTTTCAGCTAATTTTCGGAAAAGAATTCTTAGGGCAAATGTGTTTTCAATGGAGTGTCGTGCAGCGATGTCTCCTAAATAGATTTTCTGATATACACTCGTCAGATAGTCGCGTTTGGCAGGCAGACTTGCTCCTTCGGGAAAGCCGCCGGATTTAAAGTAATCATTAAAGTAACGTTTGATTTCTGCACGGCTGTCTGTTGTAGAGAGTGAATGCTCGGTGAGATAAACGGTATTGGCATTGAGAAATTCTTTAAAATCATAAGGATACACGTGGATGGTGATGTATCTGCCGCCCAATGTTGTTGCTATATCCTGACTCAACATTTTAGCGTTGCTTCCGGTAATGTAAACTTTGTATTTGTTATCTGCCAGGCGTCTGGCAAATTTATCCCATCCATCAATATTCTGTATTTCGTCCAAGAAGAGTATTGGTCTTTTCTGCGACAGTTCAAAGTGTACTTCCAACAGTAGATTCAAGTCAGAGGCGGTTACGCCGATCAAACGTTCGTCCTCAAAGTTGATGTAGAGCATTTCATCCCAGGAATGGCCATTCGCCAGTAATTCTTGAATCCGTTGGTAAAGCATAAATGACTTACCGGCTCTACGTATTCCGACTAAGACATAATTACCAAATTCCTCAAACTGGAAATGACGTGAAATCACTTGCTGCTTGCTAACCTCTTTCCTGTTTTCAAGCAGTATTTCTTTTAGTGTTTCTTTCTTTAGCATGCTATATTGTTTTATCCATTGAACAAAAATAGGTATTTTTTGTTCAATTAGCAAGACAATAGCCGACTTGTTCTTTTTCTGTACGGATTTGAGGCAAACGATTTGCGGACTATTTGTTGCACCAGGCTCGAAAAAAAGTTTTGTAAAGTTGTCAGCACTCCAGCACTGATCGCCATCCAACCTTTTGTTAGCCGGGATTTGACGGTAGTGTTGACAGGGTGCTGGTAAGTGACGACAAACGTTTTGTCAGCACTGACTTTTACTTTGTTTTAACCTGTTTTTTCTGTATAACTTGTTGATACCTAATGTTTATATGTACTATGTGCAGTTCTTCCGAATTTATGCCCAAATAGTTTTTTTTTATTAGCAAGTCGGTGCAGTTTGATGCTTTATTTTCCAAAAGTCACATGATAATGCCATTGGAGAGACAACAGTTTCTAGAACTGCCGTTCCCATGAAGTGAAACTGTTGTTCCCATTGATATCATGATACGCTTTCCGAATAAAAAAACGGGCTTTCTCGATCTAAAGTCGAGAAAGCCCGTTTTATAGAGCGAATTACTTTTTACTTCTTCACAAGTACCTTTTTACCTTCCAAGAAGTAGATGCCATCCGTAAGGCCATTCACCTGATTTTCACCTTCTACGGCGTCTACTGTGCGAACAAGCATTCCGTTGGTATTGTAGATATGGATAGTTCGGTCTTTATCCGTATGGATATAGATGATTCCATATTTGCTATAGACTTTCAGTGACTCAGCCTCCTTCTGCATCATGTCGCCGAGGCCAGTGATTTCGCCATTGCCACCGATGCTATACATCAGTGGGGCAGATGCAGTGCTAAATTCAGGCTTATTTATCACGTAGGCTTCAAACGGACGTATGCTGCGGCTGTCGCGTTTAAAGAGGCTACCCGGTGCTTGGCTGTCTTGCCAATCTGAATTCAGGGCATATACATCTACGCTTTGCGGCACGGCAGTGAAAGTAGGCACCAAGTCGAATGCCGGGCCTTCCGACTTTTCGAGTATGGCAGGAGTTGCAGGAATGTCGACTCCGTCAGCGTCAGCGGCAATGAATTGTACTTCTCCATGTACATTGTAGTCATCGGCATACGAATTATTATTAGGAACGGCAATGATGTAAGGTTTATGCGCGACGATGCTTGTAGCACTGCTGAATCCTTTCTCCGCATCCATTTCACGAAGCCAGAACGGAGTTGCGTCGGTCATGTCCGCACCGAAAGGAGCCAGTTTGCGTGAGCCGTACATGACGGAAGTGACATCGAACGGCAGTGCGATGCTTTCCCATCCTTTCGATTCACCACGTCCCGTTTCGCGGCTGAAGGTTTTGCGGAATACAATTTTCTTGGCTTTGAATGCTGTTTCACAGTTATAAGTGCTCATATCGGCGATGTCGATACTATCGGCTATGCCGTCGCGGATGACGTTATACCACGTGGCGGGTACTTTGGTCTGGGCTGTCACGTACATCAGACAGTTTTGGGCAGGTGAGAAGAGGTCATCTACTATTTCGGTGTTGCTGTTCCAATGGATGGCCAATAACTCTGTTGTACTCTTAAAGGCATTGGGCTCTACGGTCTTAATCCCGTTTCCTATCGTAATAGAGCATACATGTGGGATATTATAGAAAGCTCTTCTTCCGATAAACTCCACATTATCCTTCAGCTCGATGCGTGTCAGTTTCGGACTGTCGTAGAAGGCGCACTCACCTATTTTTTTCAGTCCGGTTCCGAAAGTGATGTCTTCGAGATTATTGGGATTCCCCCAGTTATTATCGCTGTAACTGAAAGCAGCGTCGCCGATATACGTCAGACTATTGGGGAATACTAATGACTTGATGGCGGTTGAACTGTTGAAAGCATAGCTGCAAATGGAGTCGAGCCCTTCAGCGAAGGATACATCTGCGAGTGCTGAACAATTTTGGAAAGCGTATTCACCAATTTTGCGGGCCGGAATGTGGATTGTTGCTAACTTGCCACATGAAGCGAAGGCATACCCTCCGATGGAATCAATGGTTGCCAGCGTTACATTTTGCAAGTTGCTGCAAGAATTGAAAGCATTGGGAGCGATAGTCTTGATGCCGCCTTCCTCCATGGTCACGGTAGTCAGTGCCATATTTTGTGCAAAGGCACTTTTCCCGATCCGGATAGAACCGTTGCCGATATTCACAGTGGTAAGTTTGTTGCAGTTATAGAACGCATTTTCTCCGATTCGGGCAGAGCCGGCATTGATATTCACAGTGGTAAGTTCGTTGCAACTGCTGAACGCACTTTCTCCGATAGTGGCTACACTGGCCGGAATAGTTATGTTTTCCAATTTGGTTCCGGCGAAGGCTTGAGACTTAATGGTGGTTAATCCTGCCGGAAGGTTGATTTCACTAATATTTGTATAACTGAAAGCCTGAATGCCGATACTTTTTACTTTCTCGCCCAATACGAATTTTGTTATATCCGAACGGCTATTGAAAGCATAGTCAGGAATGCTTTCCATATTCAGAGTGAGTTGTCCGATAGGGGTTCCACTAAAAGCATAAGGATGTATCTCAGTAACCTTTTCCGGGATATCCAGGCTTGTCAGAGAGCTACAGTTTGCAAAGCTGTATGCGTCTAAGACAGTCACATTCTTTCCGATGGTCACATCTGTCAGGCTTTTACAGTCGTTAAATGTCTGTTGTGGCACTTTAGTAAGTCCTGACCCCAGTTTGGCACTTTTTAGCGAAGTGAAGCTGGAGAATGTTCCTTCCGGAAGTTGGGTCACTCCATTTCCGATAGTGACAGATGTCAGTTTCTCACCCAATCCAGTGAATGTATTTTCCAGAGAAACAACCTTGTCGGGGATGACTAAATCGGTGATGGCAGTTCCTTCGAAAAGATTGCTTTTTAGTACACGTACATTGGCGGGCAGTGTTATCGCCTTCAGGCTCCGGCAGTTTTGGAAAGCATATCCGGCAATACTGTCAATACCGATTCCCAGAACGATGTTGCTCAATGTATCGCATTCGGCAAAAGCGTATTCGCCGATACTCTTCACATTATCAGGTATGCTGATGCTCTCAAGCTTTCTGCTACCGGCATTGTAGAAAGCGTAAGCACCTATTTCCGTGAGTTCGGAGCCTAGCTGGACTTTACGTAGAGAATCGCAACCGTTGAATGCATAACTGCCTATTTTGCGTACACTATTAGGCAAGCCTATAGAATCGAGCACGCTACAGTTGGTGAATGTATTGGTCGGTATTTCGGTCAAGACGCTGTTGAACTTAACTTCTTTCAGTTTATTGCAGTCTTGGAATACCATTTTTCCTATTGTAGTCACTTTCGCCGGGAATGTGAATGACTGTAAGGCGGTTCCGCTGAAAGCGGAGTTGCCAATTTTAGTGATGTTTTCGCTTAATACGATTTCCCGCAAATTGTTCTTGTTGCTTAAAAGATTGTCGGGAATCTCCGTAACGGATGCGCCAAAAGTTATCTTTCGCATATTCGCAAAGCTTGAGGCAATACTGATAATTTCAGGGAGAGTATTGTCTACAGATACTTCGCGCACACTGTCGCATTCTCCAAATGCATTATTGCTTATTTGCGTGATTTGTTTGCTGAAAACGATGGAACGCAGGCTGTCGCAATTATAGAAAGCCATCTCAGGAATCTGAGTTATTTTATCGGGAAGCGTCAGTGCACGCAGGCCGGTGTTGGCAAAAGCGGAGTAGCCCAATTGGGTTAGATCTTTCGGAAAGCTGAATGAGCTTAGAGAGGTACATCCGCTGAATGCATTATCTTCGATAGTTGTTACCGAGTTGGGGATATTAACATTGTTTAATGCTGCACATCCGTTGAATGCATAACTTCCTATTGTTTGCAGGTTGTCCGGCAAAGTAATATCTGTGAGGGCTGCACATCCGTTGAACGCATAGTTTCCTATGGTCTTAACACTGTCTCCCAAGACGACGGTCGTCAGCTTTTGCTGGTTCTGAAATGCATTGTTGATGTTTCTCATCCCCACTCCAAAAGTAACGGAAGTGATATTGGGCGATTCCGAGAATGGAGAATAATAGTCAGCCGTTATATCTTGAAGGCTGTCACCCAAGACAACGGTTGTCAAATTAGGACAAGCAGCGAATTCGCGGTTAGACAAAGTCTTCACCTTGTTCGGTATGGTGATGGATGTCAACCCGGTTCCGTTGAACGCATAACTTCCTATTGTTCGCAGGCTGTCCGGCAAAGTAATGCCTGTGAGTGCTGTGCATCCGCTGAACGCATAGTCTCCAATGGCTGTTACCTTGTTTGGGATATTGATATTGCTTAATGCCGTACATCCGTTGAACGCATAGTTTCCTATGGTCTTTACACTGTCTCCCAAGACGACGGTCGTCAACTTTTGCTGATTCTGAAACGCATGGTTAATGTTTCTCATTCCCACTCCAAAAGTAACGGAAGTGATATTGGGTGATTCAGCGAATGGAGAATAATAGTCAGCCGTTATATCTTGGAGGCTGTCACCCAAGACAACGGTTGTCAAATTAGGACAAGCAGCGAATTCGCGGTTAGACAAAGTCTTCACCTTGTTCGGTATGGTGATGGATGTCAACCCGGTTCCGTTGAACGCATAACTTCCTATTGTTCGCAGGCTGTCCGGCAAAGTAATGCCTGTGAGTGCTGTGCATCCGTTGAACGCATAGTCTCCAATGGCTGTTACCTTGTTCGGGATATTGATACTCCCTAATGCCGTACATCCGTTGAATGCACTGTTTCCTATGGTCTTAACACTGTCTCCTAAGACGATGGTTGTCAACTTTTGCTGATTCTGAAACGCATGGTTAATGTTTCTCATCCCCACTCCAAAAGTGACGGAAGTGATATTGGGTGATTCCGAGAATGTAGGGCTATAGTCAGCTACTATATCTTGAAGACTGTCACCCAATACAACTGTCGCTAGATTGGGGCAAGAAGCAAATGCATAATTGGGTAAACTCTTCACCTTGTTTGGTATGGTGATACTTGTCAGCCCGGTTCCATAGAAAGCGTATTCATCTATGGTTTGCAGACTATCCGGTAAGGTTATCTCTATTAGATTGGTACATCCACTGAATGCGTGACTTCCTAATGTCCGTAAGCTATCTGGAAGAGTGATATCTTTGAGATTTGAACAATCGTTGAAAGCTCGGGATTCAATTGTCCTTATTTTTGAGGGAATATTGATGCTATTTAATGCCGTACATCCCATAAAAGCACTGTTCCCAATAGTAGTCACACTATTTTTTAAAACGACTGTGGTCAGATTCGGTTGATTATAGAATGCATGATTGATTACTTTCATTCCCGCTCCAAAAGTAACGGAAGTAATATTGGTCGATTCAAAAAATGTGGGATAATAGTCAGCAACTATGTCTTGGAGACTGTCGCCAAGCACAACGGTTGTCAAATTGGGGCATGAAGCAAATGCGAGATTTGGCAAACTTTTTACTTTGTTCGGAATGGCGATGCTGGTCAATCCGGTTCCTTTAAAAGCGGATTCTCCTATAACCTCCAAACTATCAGGAAAAACGACTTGTGTTAAAGCTGTACACTCGTTAAAAGTGCCGGAATTTATATTGAGTATGAACTCCGGTATTGTAATAGACGCTAATCTGCTACAACCTTCAAAGGCATTGTTACCCAGATCGCGAAGCTTGGTGGGTAGTGCTATTTCTTCTAATGCTGAACAGTTCTGGAAGGCATAACTAGAAATATGAGTGATACTTTCGGACAGGATAATCTTTTTCAAAGAAGTACATCCGGCAAAAGCATAATCGTTTATTCCGATAGTACTAATAGGTAAGATAATAGTTTCCAGTGTTGTGGCATCTTTGAAACAAGATGAAGGTATCTGATTTTCATTGAATAAGGCCTCGCTTAAATCTAATATGGTAGTTGCCGGCATATTGATTTTGATAAATGTAATGTCGGTTTCATTGATTGTACCGGTAAGCTTTAAAGAAGTAATGGTGCTTGTTTCGCCTGCAGGGATACTATTAGAAAGGCTCCCGGGAGTAGCAACTGCATAAGTATGGCTGATAGTGCCGCAATAACCTTTCAAGCTAACTTCTTTTGTTCCGTAGTTAGTGACAATCGTCACTTTTCCTTCAACCATACCTTCAACGGTGCCTGTTAGTGTTATCGGGATATCAATGCTCTGTAGTGAGGTTATATTTTTTGAATAGTTTCCTACAGTGAAAGATTCAGTTGCATTTACGCTATTAATGATGAGTTCTTCAGTTCCAATATTTTGCAAATGAATATTTTTCGCTGTTGGCGTGTTTAAAGCTACATTGCCAAAGTAAATTTGTGATTCGCATATAGGCCGGGCAATTCCTGACACAACGAAAGCATTTGGATCAATATAGATATTCTTGACTTGGGCTATATCGAGTCCTGTGCTGACACTTACGTCTTTTCTATACACCCATTTTAAATTGTGTTTGCCGGCTTTCAATTTATAGCTATAGTCTGAAAAACTACTCATTTCTGTTCCCGATATACTGCCGGCCACCGCATCATCTACATAAAAACAAAGGGGGTCAGAGTTTTCGCTATTTACGTACCATTCAAAAGAAACCGTAGCATCGAACATCAGTTCGAGTGTGGTGCTGAACCATCCTTCCGAACCATCTGTTTTATTGGTACTTTGCACTTTACCTCCGCTTGCAGTCCATGCATCCGTTGCCGAGTGTTGAAATGCCAAGGGAAAAGAACCAACTTTCAGTGCATTTTCTGCAAATGTATCCGTCTCCTGTATTGCGGACATGCCTGCGTAGGCACTTACGCCTACGAGACACATTATTAATATATAACTTGCTATTTTTTTCATGATCGTTATTTATTTTAATTAATTACCGGGGTTTTCCATATCATCATCGCCCGGTACCGGGTTGATAGGAGTGGTGAACGTATAGGTACTGGTAACTACTGTACCCTTACTATTCGTGGCAAATGCCCGGATATAATAAGTCGTATTCTCTTGCAATTCGGTCATTTCGAATGTCAACAGATTATTGGTTGGGTCCTTCCATTCCTTAACATTGTCTGCTGCACCCGGGGTATTGTTTGTTTTACTCCAATAGAAGCCGGCTTTGGTTATGGTGAGATTACCGTTGCTATTGATGCGTGCGGTAGCTTTAGCGCTGTTCAGTGTGATTTCGTTTACAGACAAATCACCTATACTTGGTTCGTAGGTCGCTGTAGTGGTAAAAGAAGTCATACTGTTGTAGGCCAATCCGGCTTCGTTCTTAGAATATGCTCTTACATAATAGGTTACGCCCGGTTGCAATCCTGTCAGAGAGTGTGAGAAAGTGTTGCCATCGGTTGTTATGTCTTTATGAGAGTCGGCGATCGTTGGTTCTGGATTTGTACTGCTCCAACAGAAACCTTTTTGACTGATCTTACCATTATTTGTGTTATAAATCGTTGTAGACAATGTGGCACTTGTAGTGGTGATAGCAGAGACATCTGTAGAATACATTTCCGGTGTGGTTATATTGGTAGTAGTGAATGTTTGCGAATCACTGAATCCTGTTCCTACACCGTTCGTGGCGTATGCCCATACATAATAAGTTTTTCCGAACGTCAAACCGGTGATAGTTAGATTGAATTGATCGCCTGTCACCTTTTGTGATGCGTCTGCCTTCAGATCAGGTGCCTTGCCGGTTGTGTTCCAGCAGAAACCTTTCTCTGTAATGGCAGAATTACCATTGTCATTAATGGAACTGAAAACGTATGCAGAGTTAATGGTCGTTGAATTTACGATAGGCATGGATAATGTGGGAACATTCAATGCAGTCGTCGTGAATTCGGAAGATGATGTATAACTGATACCAGCTTCATTTTCTGCAAATGCACGTACATAATAGCGTGTCCCATTGGTCAACCCGGTCAATTTATAAGTAAATGTCATACCTTTGTCTTCTATCAACTGTTTGGAATCGGTAATGGTAGGATTACTGTTGGTAGTACTCCAGCAGAAACCTTTCTTTGAGATTGTTCCGTTATTGGCACTGCTAATGGTAGAAGTAAAGGTGGCTTCGCTGATACCTACATTGCTTATATTCACGTAATATTCCATCGACGGTTCTTGTATGCTTACGGTTGTAAATGTGTTAGCTTGGCTATATCCTGTTCCCACACTATTCTTCGCATAGGCCCATACATAATAGGTTTTACCAAACTCCAGTTCGTTAAGAACGAATGTGAACTGATCTCCTTCAACTTTCTTAGAAGTCTTCAGATCAGGTGTACCGGTAGTATTCCAGCAGAATCCTTTTTCGGATACAGTTGCATTACCGTTACTTTCTATAGAACTGACAACTTTAGCCGAGGTCGTTGTGATATCACTGACGTTAGGCATGGATAAATTGGGGACACTTAATGCTGTAGTCACAAACTCTTGAGTTCCTGTATAGCTGATACCAGCTTCATTTTTCGCAAATGCGCGTACATAATAGCGTGTACCATTGGTCAGTCCGGACAATTTATAAGCAAACGTGGTGTTTTTATCATCTATCAATTGCTTGGAATCTTCATACGTAGGATTACTGTTGGTGGTGCTCCAACAGAAGCCTTTTTCTTTGATTGTTCCGTTATTAGTACTGGTGATTGTAGCAGTGAAAGTAGCTCCATCAGTGGTTATATTGCTTATTGCCACATGATTCAGTGCCGGGATTAGGATATTAGTAGTTGTGAAGCTGACACTTGTACTATATCCTGTCCCTACGCCATTGGTGGCGTAAGCTCTTACATAATAGGTTGTTCCATACTTCAGTTCGTTTACCTGAAGTGAGAATGTATTTCCTTCTATAGGCTGTGGATTATCTTCAATAGTCGGTTTGTTGTTAGTACTGCTGTAACAGAAACCTTTGGCTTTTATATCAGAATTGTTATTGCTGACGATAGAACTATTGAATAATGCGCTTGATATGGTGATATTGGCTTCGGGTATTGTCGGCGTTGCTAATTCAGGAACATCAAGAACTTGTGTCTCGAAAGATTTGACTTCCGAGTATGCGATACCTTTTTCATTTTTCACATAAGCCACTACCCAGTAAGGAGTCTGATTCGATTTTAGATTACTTAAAACTAAGGTGAAGTTTTCTCCTTCAATAGCGTGCGACTCACAACCTGCGGCGCCTATTTCCGGTTTCTGACTGGAACTGCTCCAACAGAAACCACGTTCATTGATGGTACCGTTACCGTTGCTTCCTACCGATGCGGCAAGCTGAGCGGTGGTAGTTGTGATGTTGTAAACATCTGCAAGGGTTACTGTAGCTTCGGTTACGCTGGTGGTGGTAATGGTTATTTTGTTTCCGTATCCGGTACCTTTTTCATTGATGGCATAACTGCGTACATAGTAAGTAGTTCCTTCTTTCAGTTTGGTGATTTCCGAGGCAAATATTTTACTGTCGTTAAGGGCTACTTCAACGTTACCTTCACATGCTCCTAACATAGGTGATGCATTAGTACTGCTCCAGCAGAATCCACGGGTGGTAACTTTGGCTGTTCCTTCATCGGTAATTTCAGCACTTACTACAGCGTAGTCACCTCGAACATCAGCATCTTCATAGGTGCGTACAGTAGGTTTCTCTGCATTGGCTGTTTTAAGTACGGTTTTGGGGCCGTAGCCTACACTACCGGCATCATTCATAGCATAAGCACGGACACTATACTCTGTAGAAGCTTCCAGACCATCGATTGTAGTACTGAATTTTTTCTCAGCCTGGTTTATATCCGGCATTTCATCCTCGGGGATATTGGCCATCAGGTCTGCCAGTGTGGGGTCTTTATCGGCTCCTTTGGCATAGCAGAAACCACAAAGAGTGATAGATTCCGCGCCAATGGATACTATAGAACTTTGTATTGACAGACTTTGATTGTCAGCTTCGGTAAGCATACTTACTTCAGATAGTTCAGGGGCATTGTTTGCTGTGGTGGAGAATTGTAGTATGTCTGCACTGATCACAGTGGTATTACCACAAGTGATGTAGATGCAGTAGAAGTAGTTGGTACCCGGTTCCAGACCTTCCAACTCCACCCGGCAGGTACCTGATGTGTTTTCAACGGGTACTTTTTTTACGTTACTGTCAGTAAATACTTTCTTTTCAAGCAACGCTTTAGTTTTGGAGTAGGCAAATCCGCATTCGGTTATGTCCAACTCATTTTTTCCGATATTTCCCTGTAAGGTGGCTTCTTTACGCGTGATGGTGCTTTGCGCTACGACTTCCAGAGTCATTTCCGGAGCTACCCACGTAGGTTCTGTGTCTTTCTCGCAACTGCCAATGGTGAATAGCAGACAGCCGAGAAAAGCTGTGAGTTTTATAATTTGTTTCATGATGGTTGAATGTTTGATTCGTTAGAAAATGAGGCCCAAACCGGCAGTAATCTGGTGATACTTAAAATTAATAGTGTTGAAACCAACGGAAAGGGCAATGCCCTTCAGACGGAGAATAGCACCCAGTTCTGCTGCTACCCCTGTCGGGCTATGGTCGGTATTCTTATACCAGCTCTCACTGTCGTCCGTGTCGGCAAGCCAAGCTAACGTGCGGCTACCATAACCGGCACCTACATATCCGTAGAGGGGTTTGCTTAGTTGGCGCAAGTATCCTGCTGTTATGGTCATCACTGACTTCTCTACTCTGCCCGGTTTGTAGATGATGGGATCTCCGGTAGAAGTACGTTGGCTGTCGTCACATTCTCCTACTGTCTTTACAGAGTTGAAGTCGCTGCGGAAAGCTGCATAAAAGCCATTTTTGCGAGTAAAGCCCAGCATACCTCCGAAGGAAGTCTGGCCACCACCGCCGAATCCGGCTTGTGCCATTAGGATCATCTTACGCGGCTCTTTGGGTTTGATGGTCGATTCCATGTGGAAAGTAGGGCGTACGGTTTCTCCTGCTGTAACATTCAATACAGAGTCTATAGGAAAATAATTTTGCTTCTCAATGCGTATTTTGTAGTTCTTGATGGCCATACGGTCACTACGATAAGGAGTTTTACCCACTAGTACACTGTCCAGGTATACATCGGCATCTTGTTCCGGCAAAGAGAATATCTCCATGTAACCAAATTTAGGTTTCAATGCTACACTCTTGCTCACCGGTTCATTACCCAACTGGATAATACCTGCATCGGGTTGATACATGGGGGCCTCTACCCGGTAGGTATGTTCGCCCTTGGGCATGGTTGCATTGAAAAGTCCGTTTTCTACGGGCACTAGTTCATCATCGATGTAGATGTTGGCTGTTGCGGGTTCCGGACGGAATACAAGGAATTGCATGTTATTTTCTACCACAGGTTTGTCCTCTCTGTCTCCGGTATTGAGTACCATTTCATAAACAGTGGCTTTTTCAATGATTTCCGGGTAGAAGTAGTTCCTCATAATGCCCAACTGATCGTGCAGGATAGAAATACGCCGTGCGCCGCGAGGGACATAAAGCCATATCTCTCCGGTTTTGTTTTCACGTGCGGTAATACCCAGGGCATCGGGCTCGAACATGAAGTCCTTTACGTTAGTTACAATGCGTATAAGAGCGCATATCTCTCCATTCTGGTCACGCTTGGGAGCGGTGACGCGAGCTGTTAGGTCGCTTTCCATGCGTTGGAAAGAGGCCACACTGATTTTGCTTTGTTGTGCATGTAATTCTGCATCCATGATATTGGGCAGAATGAGTAGCAGCAGCATTAGATACTTGAATTGTTTGTGTACCATGACTGTGAATGTTATTATGAGTTATTTGTTGTTTCGCTAAAAGGTAAATAGTAGATAGTACTAACAACATATACTCATGACCGTGCATGTGTACATACATAATGTGTAATGTTGACCCATAAATTAAGTGTGTAAAACTGTCTCTTATACACATCTCCGAGCCCACGAGACAT
>ENA-OZHC01000274-OZHC01000274.1-human-gut-metagenome-genome-assembly--contig:-NODE-274-length-22276-cov-6.989874_pt1 | contig 22276 bp, 24 predicted proteins | sample MGYA00244043_ERZ653680 | MGnify/ENA primary metagenome ERZ653680 (study PRJEB26926, sample SAMN06165323) | human gut metagenome | biome: ENVO:00009003; feature: ENVO:2100002; material: ENVO:00002003...
AGCATAAGGGGCAGTGTGACGGGCCATCCACCTATCGTGCCGAGAAGGTGGATAAAGTAATCGAACAGCTTCTGCGTGGAATTATTGAACGAGCCAAAAGGGTCGATGAGAAAAGCATTTTAAAAATGCTGGTCGACGCTTCAGCGGAACAGTGTCAGCAGGAGCTGAAAGCCGCAAAGCTGGAATATACCAAGGCGATGAAGGAATTGTCCAGGTGGGGAGATTTGATGCTGGACTCTCTGGATGGCACTTGTGTTTTTACGCCGGAGCAGGTGAAGGCCAGGCTGGACGATGTGCAGGCAAAAGCGGACGAGATAGCCCATCAGATTCAGCAGCTGGAAGAGAAGAGCCGCCAGATGAAGCCTGCGGCAGCCGATCTTCTGAGGGAGCATCAACAGATTCTGACGTGGGCTGAGTTGTTCGACTCCGCCGCGATAGGGGAAAAGAAGGTCATTGCGTCCTACCTGATCAAGGCCGTCACTTTATCCCGCGGCTATGGGATTCAGGTTGACTTTAACATCTCCGAGGCGCAATTCTTGAATGGGCTGGAGATGGGGTGAGGGGTCGCGATGATAACGCGGTTTCTTTCCATGATGCAAAAGCATGGGATCACTTTAGTTTTTCAGACATCCAATGGGAACCACACAAACGCCGTCATGCCGGCGATACGCGTAATCCCCGATTCCCGTCAGAACCATAAGGAAAGAAGGGGACTTCATTTTTTCCGTGTCGATTTTCTTCTGCATCGCTTTCAGGCTTTTTGCCCCTTCTTCGATAAGCTTATCGCCGCCGAGTTTCATTTCAATCAAGCCGTATTTCCCGTTTCTCAAGTGAATGACAGCATCACATTCCTGCCCGTCCTTGTCGCGGTAGTGATACACCTCCCCGTTCAGAGCATCCGCAAATACACGTAGATCCCTCACGCAAAGAGTTTCAAACAGAAATCCAAAGGTTTTGAGATCGTTTAAAAGATCGGTTGGACCAACCCCAAGAGCCGCTGCTGCAATCGATGGATCTATATAATATCGTGTGTCGGACGAGCGAATCGCAGTCTTTGACCGAAGGTTCGGGTTCCATGCCGGCATATCTTCTACAACGAAGATTTTACGAAGAGCGTCGAGATAGGAGGCTACCGTTTCCTCACTGATAGGGGATTCGTCATTTGCGGCAATATCCTGTGCGATGACGGTGTTCGGTACCTGCCCACCTTGGTTTCTTGCATAGGAGCGCATAAGGCGCTTGACTCTTTCAGGATTTTTCTGAACATGGTCTGCCCGGTTTATATCGGAGTGTACCACAGCATCATAGTAATCGCGTGCCTGATCCAGCGCGATTTCATCGCGCATATCGATAGCCTGTGGCCAGCCGCCTCTGCATATGAGGAATGCCAGACGATCCAAGCTGAGGTTCGCAGTTCCGTCGACCTCTTCCGTATTCTCAAACAGCACCTTTAAGCTGATATCCCCTGTAGAGTCTCCAGACTCATATAGACTCATGGGCCGCATGGTTAGCCAGGTGAAGCGGCCTGTGCCGGAGTGTGTTATTTCTTTGGTGTCGGCAGGAACAGCAGAGCCTGTAAGAATGAACTGTCCAAGTTCACCGCGGTGGTCTACCTCAAAACGAACAGTGTCCCACAGCTTGGGAGCCAGCTGCCATTCGTCGATCAGTCTTGGCACGGCGCCTTTCAAGAGCCTTTTCGGGTTCAGTTCAGACATGGTGAGGTTCTGTTCTTTCTTTTCGGGATCATCCATATACAAAATGCTGGCTGCGATCTGTTCGGCGGTTGTGGTTTTGCCGCACCATTTGGGGCCTTCGATGAGAACCGCGCCTTTGCCTTCCAGCTTACGCTTCAATATGTCATCAGCAACTCGTTTTCTGTAGACCTTCATTTCGACTCCCTCGATTCCGCTTTTTCTTTAGTATACACCGTATTGTCAGATATTCCAAGAGTTTTCCGATGATTGGCGGAAAATTAATTCGACGATTGGCGGAATATTTTTCCGATGGTTGGCGAAGAGAAGGGTTGATCGATAGCTCCTGTTTGTTCAAAATCGGAGCAGAAGTGCGCGCCGTCCGATGGAAAATATCGAACAATACGCATCCTGTGCCGGTTTTGAACAATACGCATCCATTCCCTTCCAAATGCTCAGTGGATGCGTTATGTCGCGTTCGGGAGAGCGTTCGGTTCGCATCCGAGAGGTCAAGGGTTCGAATCCCTCCAGGTCCACCATCAAAAAAGCCGTGAAATCGCTGATTTCACGGCTTTTTTGTGTTTCTGGGAGTTTCCAGTTTCTTCCTGAAAAATGCAGAACTGTTGCCTTCGCCCCGCAGATCATTCGCATCCATCTGGCACGGAGAAAAAGTGAGAATTCAGGAGGAAACAGGAGTTTTTCAGAGAAACGCTTTTTGAGAGCCAACAATGCCATTTTGGGTGAAACCAAACCGTTCGCATCCAAGCGAATACACCAAAACGATTCGCATTCCCTTTGTGCAGTACTTCCAGTATCTATGCTGAAAGCACCTCAGAGGCATATAGCCCGCTTTAGAAAATCTCTATTTCGTCCTGGAACAACACCTCGATATGATTGTAAGTAAAGATATCCACTCGCTCAATCCACTGGCACAAAATCATCTTCCGAATTGAAAACTCCGCTTCCATCGCTTTGTCGTACAGCTTTTTCAGTTCAGGATGGGTATCCACATGACTTTTCAACTGACGCAGCACTTCTTTGTCGATCCGCTCCGCTTGATAAGTGCTCTGTGCAGAGCATCGCTCACGGTGCTGAACCCGATTGTAGCATTTATAAACGGGGATTCTCTCATTGTGCTCCGTCACTCGATGGGTTTTTCGCACAGTTGACGCAAATATCCTTCCTTCACAGTAGCTGCGGTAAACATTCCCCGATAGCAGCGCCCTTCCCTCCAGATTTTTGGGAAGCTGCCCTTGCTTTCTTTTTTCCATTACTTGCTGTGCCTTTTGAAATGTTTCCGGTGAGATGATCTGCAATTCCGGGTTGAGCTGTGAGCGAACCCCTCCTCTGCACATGACCCCAGTAAACAACTCTCTGTGTAAAAATGCGTTAATAGAGCTTGGATGGAACACTTCCCCGTTCCGGTCATAGATGCCCTGTGCTGCAAGCTCTGTCGCAATTCTTCGCCCGCCGTATCCGTACCGGATATAGTAATCGAAGACTAAACGGATGACCTTTGCTTCATCAGGTATGATTTGCAGATCATGCACATCATGTTCCCTGGGGTTGACCCGCCCCGTTTTGACAAGCCGATAACCATATGGTGCTCTTCCTCCACAGTAGAAGCCCTCGCTGGTAAGCTGCTTCATCCGAGTCTTGGTCCGTTCGGAGATTTTCAAGCTTTCACCGGAAGCCTGCCAATAGCGAATGTAATTGATCAGCTTATCGGCATGGCTCTCAAATCTCTGCTGTCCCTCTCAGGCACTCCAAATCTCAATGCCCAGCATGGAGAATCCTCTACAAAAAACGGAGTTTCCGAATCCCATCGTCCTAATCGGTCGAACATAAAGATAAGAAGGATGTCAAACTCATGTTGTTTGGCATCTTTCTTGATTTGCTGCAGCACTCTGCGATCCGCTGTGGGGGTCTTGAATCCTGAGATTCCTTTCTCGTAGAACTCCTTGGTGATTTTCCAGCCGCGAGCGGCGGCAAACTCCCAGCACGCTTGCCGCTGCATGGGAATGTCATCCTCATGTAACTGCTGGACATTGGATACCCGATACAGGCAATAGACTCTATTCATTGTACATTCCTCCTTAGGTTGAATAAGAGGATTATACAATGGCACAAGAGATCAGAAAATTAGTGATACCAGGATTCAAGCAACTCACGAACTTCTTCAGAACGGATTCTCTCCTTCCAGCAGTCTATTTCCTGTTCAATGCGTTGCTTTTGTTTTAAATACTTGATGCCAGACACAAGGGGAAGGAGAGAACGCAGGTACTCAATTCGCTCCTGCATATACGGAATCATGCTGCCGTTTCCTCCCCAATGGAGCGGTTCTAAGGGTAATCGCTCAAAAACATCTGGATACATCACAAAGACATACTTATTTTCTGCCGTCAGAAAATAAGTGTCTGGATTCCCCTTAGCGGTTTTATCTGTTCCTGTGTGCATGCCCAACGAATAAACATTTTTGTACCCTTTATAACTCAAATAGGCATCACAAAGATTTTGAAAAGCGCCTCCATCCATTTGATCGATTCGATTTTTAATATCTGTTAGCTTCGACATTATTGTTGTCCCCCACAAGCAAAATAGTCATAGCCATTGGTTTGTAAGATTCAACTTTATTTTAGCATTCATTTACATTGTTCGCAATTAAATGGTCAGGAGTGAAAACTGCTCTCGGCGAAATCGAGCAAAAAATATGGTGTCACATTGCCGAAGCACTGATTGAGCGCAGGGGAGAATCTCCCCTGTTAAAATGCCTCGTTGAGTGGAAGACAGTTCACAACTATGCTCACATCTCCAAAGAGGAAATCAGAAAAGAAGCACTTCAGCTGCATTGCTGTCAATCAAATTTCGATCCCCATGGCGCCGTTTCTTTCTGCCGGATTCGCCGCAAGTTATCTTCTGAAGGTGTAAACGGAAAGACTGCGCCATTTCAATCCCGAAGGAGGTTATGCCCCGTATGAGCTTTCTGAGAAACCGCACCGTGATAGGTGTGTTCTGTATCCTGCTCTCCATTCTCATCTGTTTCGGCCTGACTCCGCTCTTTAATAGGGCGGTATCCCAGAAGGTCGAAATCGTCCGGGTCACTCAGCCGATCCGTGTCGGTGAACAGATTACCGATGAGATGGTTCAGGTGGTACAGGTCGGCGGGTACAATCTGCCCGATAATGTCATTCATGAGAAGGCCAATGCTGTAGGCAAATACGCCGCGGCTGACCTTGCAATAGGCGATTATATCATCAATACCAAGCTTTCTGACGCACCGGCAGCTGACAACGCCTACCTATATGACCTCGACGGCAGCCGGCAGGCAATCTCGGTCACAATCCATTCTTTTGCAAGCGGTCTGTCCGGCAAGCTGCAGAGCGGCGATATTGTCTCTGTAGTCGCTCCTGACTACAAGCAGCAGGGGCAGACCGTTATTCCGCCTGAGCTTCAATATCTGGAAGTAATCAGTGTAACTGCATCTACCGGTTATGACGCCAATACTGGCGAGGCTCAGACGGATGAGGGAGACGAAAAAGAACTCCCCAGTACGGTCACACTTCTGGTCACGCCCGAACAAAGCAAGGTGCTGGCTGAGCTGGAGGAGGAAGGTACGATTCACCTGACTTTGGTCTACCGCGGCAGTAAGAAAAACGCTGATAAATTTCTCGCCGCACAGGATGAAGTCCTGCAGGAGCTCTACCCTTCTGAACCTGATTCCGAGGAAGCGCCTCGGGATGAAGACGCCCAGAAGGATGTGCCGGAAAACAGTGACTCTAAAGGAACGGAGGCCGAAGCTTCCACGGAGTCTGAGGGGGTGACTTGATGCTGAACTTCAAAAAAGGAAGCATCTTTTCCCGTTCTGCAGAAAATGAGGACGCCGACGAGGAGTATGAGGAGGAACAAAGCGGCGTGCTGGCAGTCTGGGGCAGCCCCGGCAGCGGTAAAACCACTGCCGCTGCACGGATCGCAAAGCACCTTGCAGGCAAGCGCAGAAACACGATCCTTCTCCTCTGTGATATGTCCGCTCCCATGCTGCCCTGCATTTGCCCGCCCAAAGATCTGGAGAATAAGGGCTCCCTGGGCAGCGTATTGGCGGCTGCCCATGTGTCCGAGAGTTTGATCAAAAATAACCTTGCTACCCATAAACGGCTGGGCTATCTCTCCCTGCTGGGGCTGATGAAGGGTGAGTCGGAATACACCTACCCGCCCTACAGCGATGTGCAGGCTCGTGAGCTGATCGACGGCCTGCGGAACATCGTGCCCTATGTGGTGATCGATTGCGGAAGTTATATTGCCAACGATATTCTCTCCGCCGTGGCGTTGATGGAATCCGACGCTGTCCTTCGTCTTGCCAACGCTGATCTGAAATCCATCAGCTATCTGTCCAGCCAGCTCCCGCTCCTGAAGGATGCGGGCTGGGATCTGGAGAAGCAGTACAAAGCTGCCAGCAACGTCAAGCCTCAGCAGGCCGGCGACCATATGGCGAAGGCGCTGGGGACAGTGGCCTTCACGCTGCCGCACTCCGCCGAAGTAGAATCTCTGTATTTGGCCGGAGATCTGCTGGGCGAACTCTCCATGAAGGACAGCCGGGCTTTTCGCAAGGAGATTGAGAAGATTTCCAAGGAGGTGTTTGGGTGTTAGGAGAAAAGCGCAGTTCGTCCCTCTTTGGTTCACAACCAACTCAGGAGGAAACGCAGAACAAGCACGTCACAGTGGACCGAGACGGTGAAAAGAAAGATATCCCTCTGTATTACAGCTCCAACTGGTCTGTCATCCAAAATATCAGCGATACCATACCGAACAGTGCCCCGGATTTGGATGAAACAAATGCAGTTGCAGAAGAAACGCCGTCTGTTGAGCCTGGCCCACAGAATATTCCTGTGGCCGGTGCAGAAGCCAGTTCATCTGATATGGCTGCGCAGTATCCAGATGACTTTCCTCGTAGAACGCTAATCGACAATGATGCATTGAGCAACCGGACTCACGCACTCTTCTTTGCTCCGGACGGTGACAGCCGGGACTTTAACAGTGTTCTCAAAGAGGTGCAGAAGTATATCTCCGGCAAATATTCCTCCTTGATCACTGATGGCGGAAACGAGGATGCGAAAAGTCAGATCAAGCGGTATATCACCAAGTTTGTGCAGGATCGGCGGATTGCGGTCAAGGGCTACACTGCCGATGGATTGGTGGATGCTCTTTATACAGAAATGGCTGAATTCGGCCTTCTGACCAAGTATATCTTCGGTACAGGCATCGAGGAAATCAACATCAACTCCTGGCGGGACATTGAGGTGCTGTATTCCAACGGTCAGATGGTCAAGCTGGAGGAGCACTTTGACAGCCCCAGCCACGCCGTCAACGTGATTCGCCGTATGCTTCATGTGTCCGGCATGGTGTTGGATAATGCCAGCCCTGCCGTCCTGGGCCACCTCAGCAAGAACATTCGAATCGCTGTTCTCAAGACTCCTCTGGTAGATGAGGATGTGGGCGTCACCGCTTCCATTCGAATTGTCAACCCGCAGAACATGCAAAAGGATGACTTTGTCCGTGGCGGCACCGCCACCGGGGACATGCTGGATTTTCTGTCCGCCTGCCTGCGGTACGGCGTTTCCGTTTGTATGGCCGGAGCCACAGGCAGCGGCAAGACCACAGTGGCCGGATGGCTGTTGACCACGATCCCCGACAACAAGCGTGTGTTCACCATTGAGAATGGTTCCCGTGAGCTGGATTTGGTTCGTGAGAAGGATGGAAAGGTCTGCAACAGCGTGATCCACACCATCACCCGTGAGTCCGAGAACGCCAAACAGAACATCGACCAGGATATGCTGTTGGATATGGCGCTGCGTTATCACCCTGATATCATCTGCGTGGGCGAGATGCGATCCGCCGAGGCGTATGCGGCACAGGAAGCTGCCCGTACCGGCCATGGCGTACTGACTACCATCCATTCCAACTCCTCACAGGCCACCTGGCGGCGGATGGTCACACTGTGTAAGCGCAAGCATGAGATGTCCGATGATACCCTCATGGATCTGGTTACCGAGGCGTTCCCTGTGGTAGCCTTTGCCAAACAGCTGGAGGATAAGAGCCGTAAAATCATGGAGATTATGGAATGTGTCATCCAGCCGGATGGTTCACGCCAGTATAACACCCTCTATCATTTTGTGATTGAGGACAACAGGTTGGAAGAGGGCAAGTATTACATCGACGGGCACTATGAGCCGGTCCATCCGATCTCTGCCAATCTTCAAAAACATTTCATCGATAACGGAATGCCTCAGCAGGAGCTGGACCGTCTGCTGGCGGGATTCCATCAAAAACAGGGAGGTGATCCTGTGTGATGGCCATACAGCTGGTAGCCTGCATCGGCATGACGGTCGGTTTCTTTGTGCTGCTTGGCATCACCTCCTCGGATTTTACCGAGGGGGTATTCCGACAGCTTACCAGTAAGCCCAGGAGCATCCGGGACGAGATCAACGAGTCCACGCAGCGCAAGAAAAAATCCATCCTGCGCCGTGAGATTAAGGAAACCCAAAATATTCTGCGTATGACAGGGCGGGAGGCAAAGTTTCCTGCTATCTGCGCCCTGTCTCTGCTGCTCTTTCTGGTGGGCGCCGCTGCTGCCTTCCTGTTGGGCAACTTTTTTCTTGTCCCGGTTCTGGCAGCAGGCATGATGTTCGTTCCGTTCTGGTACATTAAACTGACTGCGTCCCACTTCAAAAAGGTAATTTCCGCAGAGTTGGAGACAGCGCTGTCCATTATTACCACATCCTATCTCCGTAACGAGGATATCCAGACCGCCGTCGAGGAGAATCTGGAATACCTCAATCCGCCTGTCAAAAGCGCCTTTGCCGAATTTCTCACCAGGATCAAACTGGTCGACCCGGATGTGGATGCCGCTCTGCGGGATCTCAGTACCAGGATCGACAACGCGGTTTTCCGGGAATGGGTGGCCGCTCTGCTGACCTGCCGTTATGATCGGGGTATGAAGACCATCCTGACGCCTATTGTCGCTAAGCTGAGCGATATGCGGATCGTCAATGGCGAGCTGGAAAATATGGTCTTTGAGCCCCGCAAGGAGTTCATTGTCATGCAGATTCTTGTCCTCGGCAACATTCCGCTGCTCTATTTCCTCAATCAGGAATGGTACAACATTCTGATGCACTCACCGATGGGACAGGTTATCCTGGCGGTCTGTGCGGCTGTGCTTTTTGTCAGCACGGCTGTGGTCATCAAGCTGACTCAGCCGATTGAATACCGACGTTAAGCGGTGCTGCTCATTTTCTTGTTGATAAACTGGCGTAATTATGATAAAATAATGCCATAGAAAAACGCTGCTTTTATCACAGGAAGGAGGACAGAAGCATGATCCAAATTCGGCCTGTTTCCGACTTGCGAAACAAGTTTGGAGAAATTGAAGAAACTGTAAAACGGGGAGAACCGGTTTATTTGACCAAAAACGGGTATGGTTCAATGGTAGTGCTCAGCCTGGAACAGTATGCCGCACTGACCGATGATGTGGAAATGAAGCTGGATGAGGCCGACAAGTCGGCTGCCGAAAGCGATGTCCGCTGTACAGAGGAAGAAGTTTTCAGCAGAGTGAGGAGCCGCATTCATGATCGGAAAGCGTTATAAGCTGCGATTTCTTCCTCTGTTTGAGGAAGATTTGAATGAGATTGTCGATTACATCTCTTTTCAACTGAACAATCCTCGTGCGGCGGAAAACCTGCTGAATGAGATACAGGAAGCGATTCAGGAAAGGACATATTGCGCCGAGGCCTTTGAACAATATCACTCCCGAAAGGAGCGGCAGTATCCGTATTATCGAATTTTCGTAAGGAACTATGTGATTTTCTATGTGGTAATTGAAGATGTTATGGAGGTTCGGCGTATTCTGTACAGCCGAAGAAACTTGCAGGAACAAATTTAATCTTTTTTTGGTGAGCCGGTGCACATGTAGTGCGCCGGCCTTGTTTTTGTACGGAGGTGAGAACGCACGTTGGCTATTCTGTTGACCGTGTTTGGTTTGTTTTTCGCTTTGGGGTTGTTTTTCATTTCAGCCGACCTGTTCAAGCTGCCTCGTCTCGCCACACAAAAGGCGCTGCTTTCTGCTGGCCGTCAGGAAAAGAAGCAGGCTCGCACCACAGATGTTCTTCTCATGGGGTGGGCCGTCAAGCTGGCTCCACATATCCACATGGATGAATACAAGCACAGCCGTCTGAAAAACACGCTGAATGCCGCTGGCCTTGGCATGACGCCGGAGGAATATACCGCTTTTGCCATCGTGAAAGCTGCAGCGGTGATGCTGGGGGTGTTTCCCTGCTTATTTCTATTCCCACTGTTGGCCTTGGTCGTGATCCTTCTGGCGGTAATGGTCTATTTCAAAGAGATTCGCCGGGCAGAGGAAAAACTGTCAGGCAAGCGGGACGAGATCGAGTCGGAACTGCCGCGCTTTGTGGCTGCAATCACACAGGAACTGGCCAACAGCCGGGATGTGCTGAGCATGGTGGAGCACTACAAGCAAAACGCTGGAACTGCCTTCGCTGCCGAGCTGGACATTCTCACCGCAGATATGCGCTCCGGTTCCTACGAGGCAGCACTGACCCGCTTTGAGGCCCGCTTCAATTCGCCGCTACTCTCCGATGTGGTTCGAGGGCTCATCGGCGTGCTGCGAGGAGACGATGGCATTCACTACTTCCAAATGCTTTCCCACGACATGAAGCAGCTGGAGCTTCAAAGGTTAAAGGCAAAAGCAATGAAGATCCCGCCCAAGATTCGGGTTTTCTCCTTCCTACTGCTCATGTGCTTTCTGGCGACCTATCTGGCTGTCATAGTTTTTCAGATTATCGATTCTCTGGGAGAAATGTTCTAAAGGACAAAATCATCAGGAGAGGAGGTGAACATGTGCTGAAACGACTCTTGCGCTCCCGCCGCGGGGAAGGCTACATCGATGTGTGCGTTTTGGTGGTGTGCGCCATGCTGGTCATTGCACTGGCTATTAAAATCATGCCTGTCTACATTGCGAAACAGCAGCTCGATACCTTCGCAACAGAACTTGTGCGTGAGGCAGAGCTGTATGGCGGCGTTGGAACTGAAACCACTCGCCGGGCTCAATTACTTCAGGAGCAGACGGGGCTGGATCCGGACATCAGCTGGAGCAGCACTGGCCGCATTCAACTCAACCAGGAGGTCACGGTCGTCCTGACCTATCAAACAGATCTCGGCCTGTTTGCTGGTTTTGGCAGCTTCCCGATCACTCTCCACTCCGAAGCAACGGGAAAAAGTGAGGTGTATCCTGTTTCTTTTTTCTGATCTGCTGGGGGTGAAGAAAACCAATCATCCCAACTTTTCGCGGGGAATTATTCCTTATCTTTGGCAGGATGGTGATAAGCTGGAATGGTATGTGTATCATCTGAATGACGCAGATTACAGAATCATTGCGGAGAGTCTGGATGATTATCTTCAGGTGTTTCAAATTCAGCAGGCGGATATGTGCCAGAAAATGTATTGATTGTTCCAACAGTCAGTGCGATAATCAGAGAATTTTGGGGACGTATTTTCACACAGCTTTCTATTTGGAGTTTTGTGAAAAATACGTCCCTTTTTCTGAAAGGGGTGGTTTCCATCTATGTTTATATGGGATTTTCTTCTTGGAACTGTGATGGACCAAATCATTGATTGGGCTTATGGACAGGTCATTGGATTTCTCAGCGATTTTTTTGCTTCCATGGGAAATATGGGAGTTGAGCTTTTTGAAATGAGCTGGGTGCAGTCCATTGTTCTCTTCTTTTCCTATCTGGCTTGGGCGCTTTATGGCGTCGGTCTTGTCGTGTCTGTCTTTGAGGTTGGGATTGAATATCAAACGGGACGGGCAAATGTGAAGGATGCAGCGCTTCATGCCTTGAAAGGGTTTCTTGCTGTTGGATGTTTCACAACTGTACCTGTTGAACTGTATAAACTTTCGGTAGAACTTCAATCCGCATTAACGTCTGGTATTACTGGGTATGGAGATGGAATCAAAGGGCTGGCTTCCGGAATTATCAGCGCGCTTTCCGATGTCAGCCTGGATTCCATTCCTTCCACGGGAGTTTTTGGTGAGCTTAGTTCCATCACGAATCCTATTATGAATCTGTTCATTCTCGTCATGATGGGCTATGCGGTTATCAAATGCTTCTTTGCCAATCTCAAAAGAGGAGGAATCCTTCTCATACAGATCGCAGTCGGTTCACTGTATATGTTCTCGGTGCCCCGCGGTTATATGGACGGATTTGTGCAGTGGTGCAAGCAGATTATCGGTCTCTGTCTGACGACTTTTCTGCAGACTACGATTCTGTCTGCTGGTCTCTTGGTTTTAAGAGAGCATGCTCTCCTGGGTTTGGGTCTGATGCTTTCTGCAGGGGAAGTTCCCCGGATTTGCGGAGCCTTTGGACTGGATACTTCTACACGAGCAAATGTTATTGCGGCAGTCAATGCAGCGCAGACAGCGGTCAATACCACTCGCACAGTAGTGCAGGTGGCAGGGGCCGCAAAATAGATTGTGCGGAGGTGAACAGATGCCCACCTTGGGAAGTCTCTTTGATGGGATCGGAGGCTTCCCTCTGGCGGCGCTCCACAACGGTATCACACCGCTGTGGGCGAGCGAGATCGAGCCGTTTCCCATTGAAGTCACTCGATTGAGGTTCCCGGATATGCTCCATGTCGGGGACATCACAAAACTCGACGGCGCCGACCTGCCTCCGGTAGACATCATCACCGGCGGCTCGCCCTGTCAGGACCTCAGTGTGGCAGGGGCCAGAGCTGGTCTTGCCGGGGCTCGGTCCGGTCTGTTTATGGAGCAGGTCAGAATTGTAAAAGAAATGAGGAATGCAGATGAGCGACGTGGCAGGACAGCTCACGCTGTTCGACCCCGATACATGTGCTGGGAGAACGTGCCCGGCGTCTTCTCTTCCGCCGAAGGCGAAGACTTCCGGATTGTCCTGGAGGAAATTGTCCGAGTTAAAGACAGCACCTGTTCAGTGCCTGGACCTGACTCCGGGACATGGGAATCTGCTGGGGCAATCATTCTGGGAGATCAATTCAGCCTGGCTTGGCGAGTGCTGGACGCTCAATACTGGGGTGTCGCCCAGCGCCGCAAGAGAATCTTCCTTGTCGCAGATTTTGCAGGACGATCCGCCCCCAAAATACTATTTGAGCAGGACAGCCTGTCTGGGAATCCTGCGCAGGGCACAAACTCGTGGAAAGGAGCTGCCACAGCAGCTAAAGGAAGCACTGAGACTCCAGGCCGGATTGCCGCAGCCGGTTTCTCGGCCGGTGCAGGTTCCTCGGCGGGAGGTATCGGATATGGTGAAGAGGTAGCTCCTACGCTGAAAGGAACTGCCAGCGGAAATTGTATGCCCTCGATCCTCTGTCTCAGTGATCAGGGCGGCAGTGCCATGGCCTGCAGTGAAGATTTGGCTGCTGCTCTCCGTGCGCAAGAGCATGGTCATCAGCCGCTGGTGTTCGAAAACCACGGGATCGATGCTCGTTATACGGGCCCTCACAAAGTCGCTCCGACAATGTCTGCCCGATACGGCACAGGTGGCAACAATGTTCCGCTGGTGGCTCAGAAGGATGATACCTTCTGCATTACAGGCAATGCGATAGATCGTCAGCCCATGAACGGAGGAAACGGAATTGGGTATCAACGAGGCATTGCTTATACTCTTACCGCAACCGACCACCATGCAGTGTTCAGCCGGCAGAGGGTGGATGTGTTCAGGGACGATGCTGTAGTCAGCACACAAAGTGCGCGCCAACACAAGGACGCTACCGATCTGGTCATGAATCTTGGCGAGCCGGATAACTCTCCATCTGCCGGAAAAGATGCAGCGGTTCTTCTGATCCGTCGGCTCACACCGCTGGAGTGTGAGAGGCTTCAGGGGTTTCCGGATGGCTGGACTGATATTGAAGGAGCTTCTGACTCAGCTCGTTACAAAGCTCTTGGCAACTCAGTAGCGATTCCCTGCGTGGACTATGTCTTGCAGGGCGTCGCCTGGGCTATCGCTGCACAGGCAAATTAGGTTAATTGGAAAAGGAGAAGATAAACTCATGGAACCGATGAAAAACCTCTGCGGACTGATCCCGGAATCGCTCCACAGACGGCTGATGGAAGGCAAAGACCCTGAAATGACAAACGGCGAATATCTCACCAAAGTCCTCACTGCATACCTTGATCAGCCTGTCGCTGCAAAACAGGAGCAAAGGGCCCTAGCAGTCCAAACCTCGGAGGAAATGTTCCAGAAGATGAAATCCTATCTGGACGCTCATGCGCCTCTCACGCAAAAGGCTCTTGTCCAGAATCTTCTGACCCTGGCTTTGGATCAGTGGGAGAAGGGGGAGGAACCACTTCTGGACTCGACGCTTTCGGATAACAAAAAAGAGCGTACTCTGGCAATTGCTATTGTTCACCGGCTCTGATGATCATATTGTGCTCTCGCAGGTTGCAGATGAAGTAGCACATCATCCGAGTGTTGTATGGCTGCCTATCATCTCTCTGCGCAGAGAAGATGCCGCTCGTCTCGGCTACGACAGCGCAGAGCGATGGAAGGCTCTTCTTTCCGGTTATGCCACAGAAATGGCGAAAGCAATGAAGATCCCCTGGACCGACTTCCGCTGGTATGCGGCCTTTCACAATGAGTCCCATCATCCTCATATTCATATGGTCTGCTACAGCGCCAATCCCTCAAAAGGCTTTCTGACCAAGCAAGGCATTGCTGACATCAAGGCGGGATTGGCAAAAGAGATCTTCCGCCAGGATCTGACAGAACTCTATCAGGAACAAACGCAGCGCCGGAATGAGCTGAATGCGGACACCCAGGCAGTACTTCGTGAACTGATTGGGCAGATGCATTCCGGAACGATGCAAAACAACCGCATCGAGGAGCTCATGGAATATCTGGCAGAGCGCCTCCGGTTCCTGTCCGGCAAAAAGCAATATGGATATCTCAAACCTCCGCTCAAAGCTATCGTGGATGAGATTGTGGATGAGCTTGCAAAGGATTCGCGCGTTGCTTCTGCTTACGAACTCTGGTACAAGCTCCGGGAAGAAGTGCTGCGTACCTACAAAGAGAATTTGCCGGAGCGTTTGCCGCTTTCCCGGCAGGCGGAATTCAAGCGAATCAAAAACATCGTGATTGAGGAAGCGGCGTCTCTCGGAGCACAGCATCAGGTGTTTCATCCAAGCGATCAGGAGCAGGATGGTTCAGAGTCCGCACATAAGTCATCCTCTGAGGATCGTGGTGCTTCATCACCAGAGAACAAACAAAACAATGGCGCCAGGGCTGATGACAGTGCGAATCCCCGCAGATGGTATTGGTCGGCAATTCGCATTTTTGAAAAAGCAGAAGTCACGGCGCCGGAGCTTCAACAGGCTCTGGAATGGCTGAAGGAAACTGCGCAAGCCGGAATGGCGCAGGCACAATACCGTCTCGGAAAAATGCTCTATCAGGGGGATTTTGTTCCAAAGGATGTGGCGCAGGCACTTGAGTGGCTTCGAAAGGCTGCGATACAAGGACATCCGTATGCGCAATATGCACTCGGGCAGATTTTTCTGTCCGGCGAGGATGTGCCGCGTGATCTCCATGCAGCGTCTGAATGGTTTCAAAAGGCCGCCAATCAGGGAAACCAATACGCAGAGCAAGCACTTGCCAGAATGGACAGCTCCGCAAACGGAATTCCCATTCAGGCAGCCGTACGACTGCTCCATCACCTCAGCATTATTTTTCGGGATCAATCACCGCCGTCCAATCCTGGTGGATTGGTTAACCAAGTTGATAGCAAGCTCCTTCGAAAAATCAAAGCCAAGAAAATTGCTCAGGGTCATAAAGAAGATGATTATGAGCCGACTATGACTTTATGATAGGAGGTCACATTTTGAAAAAACGCAAATGTAACAAACCTGCTTTTTACGCTCTGGTGCAGCTCAAATCCCGCCGTTCCGCTCTGGTGAGACCTGTGCGGTACCACCGCAGGACGCGCAGCCGCCACCGCTGACAGCGAGGTACCACTATGCCGTACATTCATTTTACTGACGAGCAAAAGCTTCGTGCAAACTCCGTTGACTTGGCGGAATTTCTCCGACGGCAGGGAGAGAAATTGATTCCTTCCGGCCGTGAAAAGCGGTTGGCCTCTGACCACAGCATTACAGTTCGCGGGAATGAATGGTTTGATCATGCCTCAGAGCAAGGTGGTCACGCAATCTCATTCGTACAGCAATTCTACAATCTGAGCTACCCGGAGGCCGTCATGAAGCTCCTCGACGGTGAATGCGCCGCAAACTACATATTGACAGCCCCAGAACCAATGGAGGAAACAAAAGAGTTTGCGCTTCCGTCGGCCAGCACCTCAATGCGGCGTATGTACGCTTATCTGATCCAACAGCGTTTGATTGCGTGGGAGGTCGTCAATGCTTTCGTAAAGAAGGGGCTGATCTACGAGAGCTGTGAGAAGTCGAAAGACGAAACTAAAGAATTTCACAATGCTGTGTTCGTTGGATTTGATGAATGTGGCGTTGCCCGTCACGCACACAAGAGAGGGATCTATACTCAGGGAAAAAGCTTCCGCGGGAATGTGGTTGGGTGTGATCCCCGGTACAGCTTCCACTGGACGGGTACCGGCAGCAAGCTCTATGTATTCGAGGCGCCCATTGATATGCTGGCCTTCATTACCCTTTACCCGGATGGCTGGCAGAGCAACAGCTATGTAGCCTTATGCGGTACTGCTGAACATGCGATGCTGTGGATGCTGGAGCAGAACCAGCAGCTTGAAAAAGTGATTCTCTGCCTGGACCATGATGCCGCAGGAATCGAGGCAGCGGGGCGGCTCGCTGAGATCCTTCGTACACAAGGCCGTTTGCTTGTGGCGCCGCTCCTTCCTCAGTATAAAGATTGGGACGAAGAGCTGAAAGCACGGTGCGGCAGGGATGCGCAGCCCGCGCGAGAACATCCTCAGTCCATTGTGAAGAAGGAAGTTTGCAGCCGCATCGTGGAAAAGAGTGTCACGGTCCAGCCGGATCGTGCGGTATACCAGCTTCCGGAGCTTCTCCAAAGCTATCAGAAGCATCTGCGGGAGAGAAAAATGGACTTGGCGGTGGACGCGATGGAACAACTATCCGCTTGCGCGTTTTCTCTGGCTCTTCGGGAATACAAACAGCTCGGAGCGCCGCTCACCGCTGCTCAGGCAGTTTCACTTCTTCGAGATCAGATGAAGCCTCATACGAACAGAGCATCCATTCTAAGCCGAACCGCCGAGATCGCGTCTGCAATACAAGCAGCGCTTTTACAAACACAGCGTGTCGGAATCCGAGGCGAAGAAGAGAAAAGGAAGATGGCTCAGATGTGGATGGAGCTTTCCGTTTCCTGCGCGAAAATTCCGGTCAAGTACGCCGCGGATGAATTGGCTGGAACACAAAAGCAGGCGCTTGCGCATATGCAGCAAATGTGACAGCTGATATTGGTCGTGCGTTTGTGATACACTGGTATGGGAAACCCAAATGAATCAATGGGAGGATTGAAAAATGGTTTACACAGAATCGGAAAAGAAGAAGATGGATCAGATCCGGGAGGTTTTCAAAGAACACATTCAACAGAGCCCGAATTGTGAGCTTCTCTGGTCTGACAAGGTTGGATATGTGTGGCTGGCGATTGGCTTAGAGCCGCTCTATGCCGACACATGCCAGCGTATGGAGAACGCTGAGGAATTGTGTCGGGAATGCCTGGATGATATCGCTGCGGATGTATTATTTCTGTCCGGCAACGATCACGGCAGGCACAATGCCGATCCGCACGAGAAGGAGGAGATCCACGCACACTGGAAACCCTTTATGGAACAGCTGCCTGAATATGCGTATCTCTGCGAGGAGCTTCTGAGTGAGTCGGAATCAATCTAGTAGGAGGCTACTTATTTGTTGAGTAGCCGACCTCTCACACCATTGTGCGTACCGATCAGTACACGGACGGTTCAACTGCATAAGTGCAAGGACTCGTAGCAGTTTAGAATGCTAAAATCCCCTGCTGCTGCGAGTCCGTCACATTTACCGCACGGGATTCAGGCAGCATTGGACTTTGTGTTGTTCAGCACACTCGTCCATCCCTGTACGGTCTGCTATGTGATTTCTGTTCGTCGGTTCAGGTGTCTACTTGCCAGTTTTTTTGGCATCCGGCTTCCTTCAGATTCCACCTCGCGATGACTCCCTTGCTTTCGGCTAACGCTTCCTGCTGCCGAGCGCGTAGTGATCTTTCACCACCTAGTTGTTGCCCATGTCGAGTGCACTAAAAAACAGCACGCAAAGAAATCTCTGCGTGCTCTTGCGGACGAAATCACCTGCGGGAAGATCAGTGGGACCCCTGGGGCTCCTGCGTCGTCAGTCATGTGCTTTTTTCCGAAGCAGAAGCCATTAAAAAGCGGCTGAAGGCAGTAACATGCTTTCAGCCGCTTGTGTAACCGGAAACTTTCATTGCTCGTAGCAATGGGGATGCTGATTAAGGAATTTCATAGCATTTTCAAACCGTGTTTACAAGCCCTTCTGTTAATTTGAATTAACTGCAAGTGTAATACAAAGGCAGAACCACAAATAATAAGCCGCTCTTTCTCCTTTCGCCATTTTATTTTCTGCGAGTTGCATAGATGCCGATAATAGATAAGGCTGCCGCCATCAGCATTATCATGAACGCGCCCATGTGAAAGGAGCCATTAGATACGTATATGTTAGTTGGACCGTCATATCCGCCGATCACTGAGACGTTTTCATGAATCGCATCTAAAGCTGTCCAATAATGAATCATCCCAGCCAATTCATAGAACAAGACAAAAATAACAATGACACCAAGAACGATAAAGACTGTTCGCCATGTTTTTCTCTGTTTTTCACTGCGCTTCGCGAATTGCTCGTTTAAGATTTCCAATTTCACTGCGATTTCTTTTAGCTCCGCATTTTGAGCAGGTGATTCATCTTGTTCCGGTGGTTCGCCTAAAAGAATAGCCACAGTTGTATCTAGTTCATCTGCAATTCGGATCAGCATTTGGGAATCGGGAACAGAGAGGCCTTTTTCCCATTTAGAAACAGTTTGTCGGACAACATTTAGTTTAATGGCCAGTTCTTCCTGTGACCATCCTTTTGCTTTCCGAAGATTTCTTATATTTTCCTGTAACATTTCCTTCAATCCTCCAGAAATATAGTATTGTTATGTTATTTATTCTACTAACACTATCCCGTTGCATCAAGCAATGGATGTTAACATGGAAAGCATATCATACGATTGTTCAGTCTTTCCCTTGAAAACAGGGTATTATAGTCTCGGTTGACTCGTTGCGGTTCGTTATTACTGCGGCTTTCAGATTTTCCTACTTGCCATCTGCAAGATCTCCCCGAGTAAGAGCAACAACTTTCCTCCCATGCAAGCACACTGAAATGAAGGAGGGGCGGATTTCCATCCGTCCCTCCTTCATTTTGACTCAAATTCCTTCCTGCGGTTTTGGTATTCGTCCTGCTCGCGCTCATCCGCGGGACGTACCGCCTTCTTGCCGCAGTCCGGGCAGCGCTCCGGCTGCTTTTCTGCTTCAAACAGAAAATAGCAATGATCACATGCAAAGATCAAAACCGATCACCTCGTCTCAAAGAGATGATACCACACGAATAAGCTCTTGAAAAGAGAACATATCAAACGAAAGGAGTCTTCCTGTTGCCGCCAGTTATCCTTTTCATTGCAGTCGCCGGTTCCATGTTTCTGGTGATCGGCGGTCTTGCTTTCTTTTCCCATTTCTATACGCTGAATGGGATCAAATCCAAGACAGTTGGCGATGGCCAGCACGGCTCGGCTCGCTGGGCAACTAGGCAGGAGATACGGTCGACCTATGCGCACGTTCCTTTTGAGCCTGAGCAATGGAGGCTGGGGAAAAATCTGCCCACGAAGCAAGGTCTTATTGTGGGCTGCAAAGGCCCAAAAGGGCATGTCACCGCTCTGGTGGATACCGATGATGTGCACGCTCTTGTCACCGCGGCGAGCGGTGCGGGCAAAACCGCTTATTTCCTTTATCCAAACATCGAATATGCGCTTGCCACAGGTATGTCCTTCCTCTGTACCGATACCAAGGGAGATTTGTTCCGGAACTATGCCGGAATCGCAAAGGAATGTTATGGATTTCATACCTCCGTCATTGACCTGAGAAATCCCCTGAGGTCGGATGAGACTAATTTACTTCATCTTATCAATAAGTATATGGATCTCTACAAAGCCGATCCGAAGAATCTTGCCTCAAAGGCAAAATCGGAAAAATACGCAAAGATTCTCGCCAAAACTTTGATCAATACCAGCGGAGAAGACAGCGCCCAATATGGCCAGAACGCATTCTTCTATGATTCGGCAGAGGGCTTGCTTGCCGCCATGTTTCTGCTTGTGGCGGAATATTTACCCTCGGAAGATGCGGATGGCAATCCGATTGAGCAGCGGCATATTGTGTCCGTTTTCAAGCTGGTGCAGGAGCTTCTGGTGCCCAGCCGCGTGAAAGGAAAGAATCAATTCCAGCTTCTGCTGGAGAAGCTTCCCGAAAATCATAAAGCCAAGTGGTTTGCCGGTTCTGCACTGAATACAGCGGAGCAGGCCATGGCGTCTGTCCTCTCGACGGTGCTTTCCAGACTAAACGCCTTCCTTGATTCCGAGATGGAACAAATCCTCTGCTTTGGAACGGCAATTGACGCGGAGGTCTTCTGCAATGAGAAGTCGGCCATTTTCATTATGCTTCCCGAGGAGGATCAGACAAAATACTTTATGGTTTCCCTGATTCTCCAGAACCTGTACCGGGAGATCCTCACGGTCGCGGACGAGAACGGCGGCCGCCTGAAAAACCGAGTGGTATTCTTTGCGGATGAGCTTGGCACCTGTCCGCCCATTCAGTCGCTGGAGCTGATGTTCTCCGCTTCCCGATCCAGAGGCTTGATGCTTGTACCCATTGTACAGTCCATCACCGGGCAGCTCCAGAAAAACTATGGCAGGGAGGGGGCGGAAATCATCGTCGATAACTGCCAGCTAAATCTGTACGGCGGTTTTGCTCCGGCAAGTCAGACCGCGGCGGAGCTCTCCAAATCTCTCGGCAGCCGAACGGTGATGTCCGGCTCCATCAGCCGCGGCAAAAATGACCCGTCCCAAAGTCTGCAAATGATTGAGCGTCCCCTCATGACTCCGAATGAGCTCAAATCCATAGAACACGACTTTTCTTATATAGAAGCTTTAAGGTTGAAGAAAAAGAGATAAGGAAAAAGGCGAATGGAAATTATAAAACTTCATGATGACAATAAAAGAAAGTATATTGACCTATTATTGTTGGCTGACGAACAGGAAAGTATGATAGACAAATACCTCGAACACGGCGAAATGTTTGTTCTTAATGAAAATGGAGTAAAGGCTGAATGTGTCGTTACGAACGAGGCGGACGGCATTTATGAGCTTAAAAATATTGCCGTTATGCCTGACAGTCAACGAAAGGGCTATGGAAAACGACTGATTGATTATGTGTTTTCCCATTATGCTGATTGTAATACGTTATTTGTCGGAACTGGTGACGTTCCTTCAACGCTTGGCTTTTACCACAAATGCGGGTTTACAGAGTCACATCGCATAAAGAATTTTTTCACGGACAACTACGACCATTTGATATTTGAAGATGGAAAACAGCTTGTTGATATGGTCTACTTGAAACGGGAACGCTGATATCTCATTTGCTATGCTGATTTATTCTCAATTTTTCAATTTGGCCATTTCAATTTGTCAGAGAGAAACTCCTACGAAGGTCAAAGACATCAATATCCGCAGAAAGGAGACAATCCCCATGTCAAACAGCCGAGTATCCACTTGGAGCGGAATCCGGAACAAGTTAGAGAATGACTACCTGTGCCCGGCGCTCCGGGGCCACATCCAGTATTTTGCTGCCAGCTACAGAGAAAGCCATGACCAAACAGGCCGGGCGGCCATTCGGCTGGACGGCGTGGAGATACTGCGAAGCAACTACTATGCCTATGAACAGAGCTACTGGAATAGATATCAGGCCCTGCGGCGGGAGGGCGTTGGAGAAGACAACCCGAAGGTCCCCTTCCGGCTGGCCCATGCAGGGACGCTGAGCGACGGCTGTTTTGACAACGGTTTTTTCTATGAGGCGTTTCACGAATTTGACAACCAGAGCATTGAGAAAAGCCTTGCCAGCGAGAATCCTCTTGTCCGCATTTTTGCCCTCCTGGACCGCAGGCTGGGAAAGCGCCGCCTGCTGGCTTTGGAGAAATCCATGGAGCAGGAGCTGGACTGGGTGCGGGCCTTCTATGTGATTCGGATGCAGGCAGAAGGGCTGATGGAAAAAGAATGACATTCAGGAGGAATTGCCATGTCACAGATCGCATCCTTTTATCTTCTCAAAGACGGCCGGCGGCAGGAACTGTCCAACGGCGACTGCTCCGGCGTGGTCTATATGGCCATCTGGGACTGGTGTGAGAGCGAGCTGGATCTGGATGTCCGTTTTCCTGCTCCCCAGACCGAGGACACCCTGGACTGCGCTCTGCT
>ENA-OZHC01000280-OZHC01000280.1-human-gut-metagenome-genome-assembly--contig:-NODE-280-length-22101-cov-6.071033_pt1 | contig 22101 bp, 16 predicted proteins | sample MGYA00244043_ERZ653680 | MGnify/ENA primary metagenome ERZ653680 (study PRJEB26926, sample SAMN06165323) | human gut metagenome | biome: ENVO:00009003; feature: ENVO:2100002; material: ENVO:00002003...
CCAAGTCGCCCGCTTCCACAAATATTCCAGCGGCCCGTGCGCATGACGGCTCATCCACCACCGGCAGAAAGCGAGCTGCACGATGAAGAGCACTACTCCTACCAGGAAGCTGGCTGTTATACCCAACTGAGAGTGAAGCGCAAGTCCCCAATTATAGAACAACAACGAACCAATAATACTCTGGGTAATATAATTTGTAAGGCTCATCTTACCGTAAGGAGTAATCTTCATCAACCAGTCGTGCAGGTTTGTCCGATAAAAAGCAAAGATAACACCCGACACCAATACCAGCATAAATGCAAACTTGGACAGGGAAGTTATGATAAGTAACAAGGGGCTGAGAATAGACTTATTAGCAATGAAGTCCGGTAACATATTGCCCAATCCATACAGAGGGAAGAAAGCGATAAGAGCACCACAAAGTACCTTATTCCAGAACTTCAGATTCTCCTTCAGGAAAAGTCCCCGACGTCCTATCAACAAGCCGAACAGGAAAAGAGCGGCAGTCTGAAACACACGTCCATGGTCCCAAGCCCATGCAAGACTGGCAATCTGCCCTTCCCACAAATTCACACGCAGGGTTTCAAGAAATGTACCGTGACTCTGCACCTGGAAAGCCGCTCCCCAGTAACTACCTGTCGGAATAGAAGGAGTAACAAAAGAAGGGTCTACACAGGCATATATCACATAAAAAAGTGGCAATGGCTGTATCAGAAGCACACATGCCAGAATAAACAGCCATTTATCTTTCAGCCGGCAGGTAAGTGGTAAAATGAATCCGACTAAAGAATAGAGCACCAATACTTCAGCCGTGAAAAAGGCCGCATTTATATTGCCAAGAATGAATAATAATATCAATCGCCAGCAGAAACGCAAACGAAAATCACTGCCACGCATACGCTGGTTATTATCCTGAATAAAGAAACTAAACCCAAAAAGCAGGGCAAACACAGCATAAGCCTTTCCTCCGAACATGAAAAAGAGTCCGTCCCAAATGGCTTTATCTGAAAAGTTAAGCCACGCGCTCTGAGTGCCCGTATCGGGAAATGAATAGAAATTAAAGTGTTCAATGGAATGTAATACAATGATGCCCATAACGGCCAGTCCGCGCAGCACATCGGCTACGTCAATACGGGTGCGTTTTTCCAGTTCCTGTACCATATTAGTATAAGTTCATTAGTAATCTGCTCTTTTTAATGTTAAAATCGCAAATATAGAATTTATTATCCACTTTTGGAGTCAAATTCCCAATTTCTTCCAGAATTGCCCAGCATCTTTGCAGTATAATCAGCAATAGTCAAAGAAAACAATAATATTAGTAAATTCTAAAAAAACAAGTAACTATGAAACTGAAAATGTATTTAGCCCTATTGGCTATGGGCATGTTAAGCCTGCAAGGTTGTAGCGATGATGATGACGATCTTCCAAACTCCAAAGTACCTGAAACTGTACGCAATGCATTCGACAGCAGTTTCTCCAACACCGCTAATCTGAGTTGGGAAACAAAAACTCTCTCACAAGGGCAATACTACAAAGCGGAATTCAACAACAAGAGCGACAACGGGTATAAAACGGAAGCCTGGTATACGGCAGATGGCTCATGGTACATGACTGAAACTGAAATGCCATATAGCGATATTCCGCAAGCAATAAAGACTTCTTTTGAAAGCTGCGAATACGCTTCCTGGAAGAGAGATAATGAAGTGGAGCGTATTGAACGTGCCGGAACCGAGAAAGAGATCATCTACATCATAGAAGTGGAATCGGCACAGGATGTAGATATGGATCTGCATTATTCAGCAGACGGCATCCTCATTAAAGCCGTGAATGATGACGGTGATGGCGATAACGAATCATTGCTACCGGACAGAACCGGAGTAAAGTGAAAAGGAAGTGAAAGTAAAGATCAACGAAAACGGGGAGTTTATTTAATAAGCCCATTAAATTATAAATGAAAGAAGAGACAGTTAAGGCTGCCTCTTCTTTCATTTATTAGAGTTATAGAGGATTAATTGCCGGAAGAATTTAATGCTTTCAGTAATTCACCTTTCACCGTATCCGTTCCCGGAAAACCTACTGACCGGTACGTTTGTTTCCCTGCACGGTCGAGCACCAGATAAGTAGGTACGCCACGGACTTCAAATTTATCACAAATAGCTGCCCACTGAGCATTGGTCAACCGGTAATGCTCACCATGAATATCGGGTATCATATTGTTCCATGTTGTCTCCGGAGAATTTTCACCGGCAATAAAGACATACACGATATCTTTATCTATCAGTTCCTCCTTCATGGGTTTCATCATCTTCATAGCCATCTTACAAGGTCCGCACCAGGTAGCCCAGAAATCAACAAGCACTACTTTACCCTTGAACGGATCGACAATGGCTTCAAAAAGGGCATCGTCCTTCACATCTTCGGGCAGAGTACGAACCATAAAACTACGCTTCTTCTTATTTTCTTCTATCTTCTGAAGCAGCTCTGTATTCATTGCAGTCAATTGGTTCAGGAAATAGGGATTCTCAATCGTGCGTAATGTAGCAAAATCGTCTTCAGACAAAGGCATAAAATCTTCCAGTTTTGAAGCACATTGCATTGCCGCCTGCACATCATGATAGATACCTTTACCTCCTATTACCTCTCCAACCGCCTTCTGATTAGCTTCCAAAGCCACCTTGCCACACTCCTGAAAGAGGTTGTCATACTTATCTCTCAACACTCTCATTATAGAAGCATCCTGCGACGAAGGATTATCACGGTATTTCTTCATGGCTTCCTTATCCTCCGGACTTACTTTGGATGAGTCAAGTAAGTAATCAAAGATACCTACGGTCTTAACAGACGGCAAATGGATATATGCAGTATTCCTTACCATAGCGGAATAATTGAAGCAATACACAGACTTGGATGAATTAATGTAATCCAGTTTACTTAAAAAGTCAAAATAGCCATCTGACGGTTCCTTTGAGAGATACTCCTTACCAGCATCACGCAACGACAGTCCTTTTTGCTGAGCATAAGCCTGCAATAGCTGATAATCATATCCACATAACAGTCCATACAATGCATCTTTATTCAGCACCGTCAACAAATCCGCATAAGCTGCACTTATTTTCTTATTGGCACGGATCACATTGTCCACTTCCTCATATTTCCGCATGCAATATGCTTTATACTGATCCGGAGTCATGTCATATAAGTCTTTCAGCTCAACAGAACAAAGAGGAATTTCCAGTCCGGAATTCATCTCCGTATTCAATCCTGCATTCAGTCCCTCAAAATAAACCTTCTTCCCTTCAGCCTTCGTATCTTTCTGTAAACGACTGGAAGCACGCGTCATTTCACGAAGATTTACGGTAACCTTGGTTTCTCCACCCGGAGACAACAAAAAAGAAACAACAGATCCACCCACACTTAAATAGGCGACAGAAGGATGTGAAACTGATATTTCCGTATGGAAATTTCCCGCTTCATCCAATTCTAACTCTGTATTCTTTTGTCCATAGACAGATAAGAAATCAGCAGAATGTAATTCAGCTTTCAATCGGAATGAAGGCTTATAATCCAAAATACGACCACTGATGATAGCTGTTCCCTCTTTGATTTCAGGAGCCGGCAAAGCTACAGCAGTCATTTTTCCTGCCTTCTCTAGGCCTTTAGGCAATTGGAGCTTAGGCAACTTTCCGGTCAGGCTGATACCGAAAAGATTAAAATCTCTCTCACCTTCCCCTTCCACAAAATCGAATGATTTTACAGATGGCGGCAAAGGTGGAAATATCAAAGAGAAAGAGGCCTCTCCGGATTCTGGCATCCAAAATTCCTGTCCCAACTCAATACCTACTCCCTGCCGCACCTGATAACGTTCACCATTATCTGCCACCAGACAGGTAGCAGGGGCAATACGTATCCAGTACTTTGGAGTAAATTTTGCATCCACATCAATCACGGTAGCTGTATCCGATAAATGAACGGCAGCTATCTCAATGGTTTCCGTTGCCTTTGCTATAAACGGAGGACGATTAATCGTCTTCTGTGCATTTAATGCACTCCAGGACAAAAGACAAAATAAGAATAGTAGTTTTTTCATTAGGCTCATTCTTAAATTGATACTAGCGCAAAGCTTCCACTTCTTCCGGAGTCAATGGTATCTTCTTGCCTAAGCGGCGGGCACCGGTTTCTGTAATAAGATAATCTTCTTCATTGCGGATACCACCGAAGTCACGATATTCTTCCACTTTGTCATAATTGATAAAGTCAGTGAATTTCTTACCTTCTTTCCACATATCAATCAATTCGGGAATGAAGTAGATACCCGGCTCAACAGTATGTACAAAGCCCGATTCCAAAGGAATAGCAAGACGTTGAGACTTACGTCCGAACTGTGTGCTCTTGGGCTGACCGTCATAGCCTACCCACACTTCGCCCAGATTTTCCATATCATGCACATCCAGTCCCATCATGTGTCCCAGACCGTGGGGATAGAACAATGCATGGGCACCTTCGCGCACTGCATCATCCGCATTTCCTTTCATCAGACCCAGTCCTTTCAAACCTTCTACCATTACGCGGGCAGATAAGTCGTACACTTCCATATAAGGAATACCCGGACGGAGAGCCTTTACAGATTCCAGATGCATAGCATTCTGAATTTCGTAAACGGCACGTTGCTTCGAAGTAAACGTTTTATCGGCAGGTACAGTAGACGACATATCGCCACAATAGCCTGATGGAAGTTCTGCACCGGCATCGATCAGGAACAAGTCACCCGATTTAATTCTATTACCATGATAATGATTATGCAAAGTCTGTCCGTTGATTGTGGCAATTGTAGGGAAAGAAAGTTCGCAATTATTCATTTCGGCTACACGGTTCATCTCTGCCACAACTTCATATTCGTACATACCCGGCCGAATCACTTCCATAGCCTTGATATGCATGTCGGCAGTCACATCACATGCTCTTTCTATCTCTGCAATCTCTTCGGCAGATTTATAATTACGCTGTGCCACCACCGCACGGATAAACGGCACGGAACCTTCCTGACGTGCAGGCGGAATACCCAGCCAATCCATGAGTTTCAACTTATGTTCGGGACGGTAAGGCGGAAGATAATGCACCGTCTGACCTTTTTGTACGGCTTTGTGCAGATAGCTGATAATCCCGGCGGAAGGAAGCGTCTCCCGAATGCCTACCCGTTCACTCTTCTCTTTCAGAGTCGGCTGCGTACCCATCCATACAATATGATCGATAGTCAGTTCGTCTCCGAAAATGATTTCTTTGTCCTCATCGATGTCAATGATAGCGGAAAGTCCGGCAAACGACAAGCCGAAATAGTAGAGGAAAGTAGAATCCTGACGATAACGGAAAGCATTATCTTCATAATTCAGTCCTTGTTCGTCATTTCCCAAGAATAGTAACACTCCGGAGCCAATATTTTTTTTCAGCAGGGCTCTGCGCTGCACATAAGTTTCTTTATCAAACATAACGTTGCAATTTTTTAAGTTGATACGCACAAAGATAATGCAAACCGAAAGCAGCACAAAATAAGCTTGCCTATTTTTTATTGCTGATGTACAGCTTATCTTCGCTTTTAGCAAAGATAATGTAAATTAGGCGCCAATCTTTCATGCTTGCATGAAAAACTTATGCCGAGAACATTTCGCGTTCCCGAACTATTCACTATTTTTGCAAAAAGTGTGAAGATAAGTTGCGCCTCGGCATAAAAAATGAACGAGTTCATTTTATTCTGTCTCGGTTTGCATTATCTTTGCGGCGAGTAAAAGAAAAGAATAAGTATGGCACAAGGTTCCAGACAAGTACAAACTCAAGCGCAGCAACAGGTACAAACACTGTCGCCCCAGCAGATTCTGGTAGTGAAGCTACTGGAATTGCCCGCTGTAGAACTGGAAGACCGTATACATGCGGAACTTCTGGAAAATCCGGCTCTGGAAGAAGGAAAGGAAGATACGGCAAGTGACGACTTTTCTGATAATTCCGATACGGAAGGTTCCGCAGAAGACAACGGAGCCAACGAATATGATTCATTAAGCGACTATCTGAGCGAAGACGATATCCCCGACTACAAATTGCAGGAAAACAACCGTAGCAAAGGTGAACAGGCCGAAGAAATTCCTTTCTCCGACGCCACTTCTTTTTACGAAACCCTGAAGGAGCAGCTAAGCGAACGTGACTTGACCGAGCACCAACGTGAACTGGCGGAATATCTGATCGGATCATTGGATGACGATGGCCTGTTACGTAAGTCTCTGGATAGCATCTGTGATGAACTCGCCATCTATGCCGGCATCGAATGTACCCAGGAAGAATTGGAAGAGGCACTGAAGATCATCCAGGACTTTGATCCCGCCGGACTCGGTGCACGCAACCTACAAGAATGCCTGCTCATTCAGATTCATCGCAAGATAGAGCAACAGCACTTCACCCCGAACCCTCTACTTTATATAGAAGAAGCGATCATCTCCGAATGTTACGAAGAATTTACCCGTAAGCATTGGGACAAGATACAGCAGAAGCTCGGACTGGAAGAAGATGCTTTTGAACAGGCTATCAAAGAGATCTGCAAACTCAATCCGCGTCCGGGTGCCTCCCTGGGTGAAGCCATCGGCCGGAACATGCAACAGATCATCCCCGACTTTATTGTAGATACATACGACGACGGCACCATCAACCTGGCTCTGAACAACCGGAACGTTCCGGAACTGCGTATGAGCCGTGACTTCACCGAGATGGTGGAAGAACATACCAAAAACAGGGCTAACCAGTCGAAAGAGTCGAAAGAAGCCATGATGTTCCTGAAGCAGAAGATGGATTCAGCACAAGGCTTTATTGATGCCGTGAAGCAGCGCCAGAATACATTAATGACTACCATGCAAGCCATTATCGACCTGCAACGCCCGTTCTTCCTCGAAGGAGACGAATCATTGTTGCGCCCTATGATATTGAAAGACGTTGCCGAACGTACCGGACTGGACATTTCAACCATCTCCCGCGTCAGCAACAGCAAATATGTGCAAACCAACTATGGCATCTATTCACTGAAATTCTTCTTCAGTGATGGATACGTCACCGAAGACGGTGAGGAAATGTCTGTACGTGAGATTCGTAAGATATTGAAAGAATGCATTGACAATGAAGATAAAAAGAAACCTTATACGGATGATGAACTGACGGATATACTGAAAGAAAAAGGATATCCTATAGCACGCCGCACAGTAGCCAAGTACAGGCAACAGTTGAACATACCGGTGGCAAGGTTGAGGAGATAATTATTAATTTGAGAACTCTATTCATGGAAGAACAACATATTGTAGCAGACAGAACCTTAATCCGGACAGCCCGGGTGATATCGGCTATATTCACGCCGTTTTCCATCCCGTTCCTGGCGTTTCTGATTCTGTTCCTTTTCTCGTACCTGCGCATCATGCCTATACAGTATAAGCTGATTGTGCTGGGAGTAGTGTACTGCTTCACTATTCTTATGCCTACGCTCACCATTTTCCTGTTCCGTAAAATCAACGGTTTCAGTCCCGAAGACTTGGGTGAACGTAAGCGGCGCTTTATGCCATTCCTGCTTACTATTACTTCATACGTATTCTGCTTGGTGATGATGCACCGCCTGAATATCCCTTGGTACATGACGGGGATTATTCTTGCTGCATTGATCATGATGGTTATCTGCATTGTTGTCAATCTGAAATGGAAGTTAAGCGAGCACATGGCAGGTGTAGGGGCTATTGTAGGAGGGCTGGTATCTTTCAGTGCCTTGTTCGGATACAATCCGGTATGGTGGCTATGTCTGTTCATCCTGATTGCAGGTGTCCTGGGCACAGCACGTATTATTTTACAGCATCATACATTGGGAGAGGTACTGGTAGGTTTTGCCGTAGGATTAATTTGCTCCTTATTGGTGCTTCATCCACTGAGTAATATCCTGTTCCGTGTTTTCTTATTTTAAGCAGTAAAGAACAGAATGTTATTTCAGCCATATAAATAGACTTATAGTATTAACCTTTAAAAATAATGATCATGAATTTCCCAGAAAATGTAAAGTACACCAAAGAACACGAGTGGATACGCCTTGAAGGCGATGTAGCTTATGTAGGTATCACCGATTACGCTCAGGCACAATTGGGCGATATCGTATTCGTAGATATCCAGGCAGAGGGCGAAACATTGGCAGCCGACGAAGTATTCGGGACCATTGAAGTAGTGAAAACCATTTCGGATCTTTTCTTGCCCGTAGGCGGAGAAATCCTGGAGCAAAACGAGGCTCTTGCCGACCAACCGGAACTGGTAAACAAAGATCCGTACGGTGAAGGCTGGCTCATCAAAATGAAGCCGGATGCTGATGCAGATTTCGATTCATTACTGGATGCTGCTGCCTACAAAGCGTTGATTAACGATTAACTATTAGTGATTAGTGATTAGCAAATTGATATTGAGAAGTTTGCTAATCACTAATCACTAAACACTAATAACTAAATAATTATGTCTCCATTAGTAAGCATCATCATGGGCAGCACCTCCGACCTTCCTGTTATGGAAAAGGCCGCTCAACTGCTGAATGATTTACATGTACCGTTCGAAATGAACGCTCTTTCTGCACACCGCACTCCGGAAGCTGTAGAGGATTTTGCAAAGAACGCCCGCGGACGCGGCGTTAAGGTGATAATCGCAGCCGCCGGCATGGCTGCCGCTCTGCCCGGAGTCATCGCTGCCAACACTACACTGCCTGTCATCGGAGTTCCCGTTAAAGGTTCTGTGCTGGATGGCGTAGATGCTCTCTACTCTATCATTCAGATGCCTCCCGGAATCCCTGTAGCCACAGTTGCTATCAATGGCGCCATGAATGCTGCCATTCTTGCTATACAAATGCTAGCTTTGAGCGATGCCGATCTCGCTGAAACTTTTGCAGCCTACAAAGAAGGGCTGAAAAAGAAAATCGTAAAGGCGAACGAGGAACTGAAAGAAGTAAAGTACGAGTACAAAGTTAATTAATAATGAAGAATGAAGAATAAAGAATTGGCTGCGCAATTATGCCGCATGGTAATTCTCCATTCTTCATTCTTAATTCATCATTTTCATCGTGGATTTATTCAACTATTCCCGTCGGGAAACATCAGAAGTAAATATTGGAGCCACCCCTATGGGCGGCTCCAATCCTATACGCATACAGAGTATGACAAATACCGCTACGCAGGATACAGAAGCCAGCGTGGCACAGGCCAAACGAATCGTAGATGCCGGAGGTGAATATGTACGTCTGACAGCACAAGGCATTAAAGAAGCGGAAAACCTGATGAACATCAATGCCGGTTTGCGCCGGGACGGATATATGGTTCCACTGGTTGCCGACATCCACTTCAATCCAAAAGTGGCAGACGTAGCAGCGCAGTACGTTGAGAAAGTACGCATCAATCCGGGAAACTATGTAGATGCCGCACGCACCTTCAAGCATCTGGAATATACAGACGAAGAGTATGCACAAGAGTTGCAGAAGATACATGACCGGTTCGTTCCTTTCCTGAATATCTGCAAGGAGAATCATACAGCTATCCGCATCGGTGTAAATCATGGCTCACTGTCCGACCGCATTATGTCTCGCTACGGCGATACACCGGAAGGTATGGTGGAATCGTGCATGGAGTTCCTGCGCATCTGTGTAAAAGAAGACTTTACAGATGTTGTTATCTCCATCAAAGCCTCCAATACAGTGGTAATGGTGAAAACGGTTCGCCTGCTCGCTGCCGTAATGGAAAAGGAAGGAATGCAATTCCCGCTGCACCTTGGCGTTACAGAAGCCGGGGATGGTGAGGACGGACGTATCAAGTCTGCCCTGGGCATCGGTGCATTGCTAGCCGACGGTCTGGGTGATACCATCCGCGTTTCTCTGAGCGAAGCTCCGGAAGCAGAAATACCTGTAGCACGCAAGTTGGTGGATTACATCATGCAGCACCAGGATCATCCTTATATACCCGGAGTGGAAGCGGAAAGTTTCAACTATCTTTCTCCGACACGACGTGAGACAACTGCCGTACGCAACATAGGTGGGAATCACCTGCCTGTAGTCATTGCCGAACGCATGGACGGAAAGTTTGATACGAACCCGCAATTCATTCCGGATTATATCTACGCCGGACGTGCCTTACCGGAAATTCGTGAAGAAGGAGTGGAATACATCCTGGATGCGGATGTATGGGAAGAAGAGCCCGGAACTTATCCGGCCTTCAATTACCAGCAGATGCCACTTATGGGCAATTGCCAAGCCGATTTGAAATTCATGTTCATGCCTTACATGGCACAAACGGAAGAAGTGATTGCTTGTCTGAAATATCATCCGGAAGTAGTCATTATATCACAGAGTAACCATCCTAACCGACTTGGGGAACATCGTGCCTTAGTTCACCAGTTGATGCAGGAAGGACTGAAAAATCCGGTTGTATTCTTCCAGCACTATGCTGAAAATGAAGCGGAGGACTTGCAGATAAAATCTGCTGCCGACATGGGAGCACTTATCTTCGACGGTCTTTGCGATGGTATTTTCCTGTTCAACCAGGGAAGTCTCACTCATGCCGTAGTAGATGCCACAGCCTTTGGTATTCTGCAAGCCGGACGCGTGCGCACCAGCAAGACGGAATATATCTCCTGTCCCGGATGCGGACGTACCCTGTTCGATCTTCAAAGCACCATAGCACGTGTAAAAGCCGCAACTTCACACCTGAAAGGATTGAAAATAGGTATTATGGGCTGCATCGTCAATGGTCCCGGAGAAATGGCTGATGCTGACTATGGCTACGTAGGTGCCGGACGTGGGAAAATCAGTCTGTATAAGAAGAAAGAATGCATTGAAAAGAATATTCCCGAAGAAGAAGCTGTAGAAAAGCTGATTGAGCTGATTAAGGCAAATGGGGAATATTGATTAAAAGTATTAGGTATTAAGTATTAGGTATTAAGTATTAGGTATTAGGTATTAGGTATTAATGCCATGCGGTGCAATAGCGCAGCCTACTAATACTTAATACCTAATACTTAATACCTAATACTTAATCTCCTTCTTCAGATTTCTCCAATCCGTAGGTGACATTTCGTATTTGGTCTTAAACCGCCGCAGGAAAGTGCTCACGGCGAATCCGGACTCCTGTGCTACGGTTTCTATGGTTGGGAAGTCTTCATCCATCAATCTCCGGCAAGAGTAATCCAGGCGCAGGTCGGCCAGATATTCGTTGAAGGACTTCTCCTTATATTTCATACACCGCTCGGCAAGTTCGCGTTTGGTTATGCCACAATGCCGGGCGGCTTTTTCTATATCCATGTCCGGCTGTGTGAAGCGGTTTTCTTCAATCAGCCATTCGTCCAATTCCTTCAAGCAAGCCGTAATGTCGGCCGGGGTATCTTCGGCCGGAGCAGCGTCAGTAGGCAATGTACGGTTTTGCATTAGTTCTTTCAGGTGCATCAGTTCATCCTCCGCCTGCTGCTTCAATCGGTTTTCTTCCTGCAATTCGCGGTTGAAGCGGCGCTGGCGTCGCATCTGCCTCACTCCCAGGACAATCAGCACTAACACCAGAAACGCCACTGTGCCACTGAACATCAAAGTCACTTGGTGGCGTTGCAACTCCGACTCCTGCCGGCGGATAGTATCTTTGTAATTGTCCAGTTTGCTCATCAGGCTATACTCCACATATGCCTGCTTGCGGCTGCGCACCGCCAGGCTGTCACTGACCATGAGTGCACGGCGGTAGAGGGTGGCGGCTTCGGCCTTCTTGCCCTGTGCAAGGCAGGCATCGGCCAAGAGGGACATGCAGTTTTTCGTAGCCTCGGAGATGCTGTCGGAGTGTTGCAACAACCCGTCCAGACTGTTGCGGGCATAAGTTTCGGCTTCGGGGTAGCGATGGGCTTGCATCAGATATTTCCCGGGATAATAGTCGTCCCGCTCCAAACCGCTGAAACGTGCCGACAGGTCCTGGTGGAGACGGTAGTAGTGGTCGGCTTGCCGGACACGGCCGGTGGCAAGGTATTGGTTCATCAGGCATTCGTAGTAAACCATCAGGGCCAAGGCTCGCCCTTGTTCGTCCATTCGCTGAGGGGTTCCGGGCTGCCCTGCGGAGTGGATGGGCTGCTCCAGCAAGGCGATGGATTGTTCCAGTAAGGCGATGGCCTCGTCGGGACGCTTCATTTCACCCAGCAAGGCGGCGGCAAGGGGGATCATTTCAACTTCCATGCTGGCGCGCCACTCTCCCAGTTGGTCCAGAGACTGAATCCGCTTTTCCAGGTGCTGCCAGGCGGAGAGAAATTCGCCCCGCATCCGCAGGGCTTTGGCGTAGAAGAGGGAGGAATAAGCTTCGTACCAGGCACTTTGCAGAGTTTCGGCATTGCGTTTCTCCAGTTCCTGCGCCCAGTATCCCAGGGCCTCTTCATCTCCCAGATAGTGGTTAATGTCGCAAAGCTGGCTGATGGCCATCAGTTCACTCTGCGGATTGTCTTCGGTGCGGGCGGCGGCCACGGTTTCTTGTCCGTAGTGGCGGGCGGGGCGCATCTGACCCGCCACCATGCAGGCAAGGCAGGTGACCATGTTGACGTATGAACGGGTGGCGGGGGCTTGATAGCCGTTCTCGTCGCTCCAGCATCGGAGGCTGTCCAGCATCTGCAGGGCAAGGTGGGGACGGGTGACGTAGATGCTGTCCATGTAGAAGATGGTGGCGGTGGGTTTCGCAACTGTTTTTTTAGCTTCACCGGCAGAAAGAACAGCCGGAAAAGCTAAAAAAGCAGTGATGAAAAGTAATGTCCGGAATAGTATATGCATTATTACATCCCCCACACCTCAATCATCTTTCCGTTGTACTCACGGCGGTAGTGCCACAGTTTCTCGTCCCACGAGCGACCGGGACGGCGGTCGAAGAGAATGAAGTGCCCTTCGAGGTCGGTGCCGCCGCAATGGTCCATGTAGCGGGTGGTCTGTTCAAGGCCCTTTTCGATGGTGGCTTCCGTGTTGCTGCGCAAGATTTTCAGTTCGAGCACAATGCGCTGCACGGGGCCGCCGTAGTGTTCGGTCAGGGGTTTGGTGATGAGCAGGTCGGTGCGGCCACGGCCGAGACCATATTCGCGGTCGATGTATCCGCCGCCATTCACCACACGTTGCAGGAAGGCCTGCAGCAACAGTTGCGGGCCACTTTCCTTGTAGTCGAACCGCTCAATCCACGAGTCGGCGTTCTGGCGGAAGAATTGCTGGAAGTCCAGCAGGAGTTTCTCCATGTCGATGCTGCCGTCGGGGCGGATATACCAGGCGGACTGCTGGATGAGGGTCTGCTGGCGTGCCCAAGTCAGTTCACGGGGAATGATTTCCTTATAGATGGCATTGGCAATGCGCAGGGGGCGGTCGCGAACGATGAGTCCGAGGTCTTCCACATACTGGATGTCGTCGGTTTTGAGGTGTGCCTCCACTTCGCCGTCTTCACCTGCTAATATGGGGGCGATGACGCTGCGCACGCGGTCTTCGCGCAGTTTGTCGATGAGGATGTCGATGTGCGTATCGCGCCGGTAGATGATGCGCTCCTGGGCACGGTATATCATTTCGGGGATGATGCGGACGGTGCGGTCGCGGTTCTCCTTCATTTCCATGGTGACTTCGTAACCTAAAGCATTCACCAGCCAGGGCTGTCCCTCGGTGGCGGTCCATATCAGGGGGAAACACCCGGGGTCGAATTCCTGACCGGTAGCGGCGGTATGCTGCATATACAGGTCGTGGATTTCCTCACGGGAGAAGTTGCCAAGGCGGAGGGACGTTGCCTTGATGTTGAAGGCGGAGCCTCCGGTGATGATGTCCTGATTGGAAAGCACGATGCGGTAATCGCGCACGTCGCGCACGCCGCAGAGGATGATGGTTTGCGGAAAGTGCTCGGGACGCTGGTCGTATCCGGCGCGTATCTGGCGCAGGACGCTGACGAGCGAATCGCCAACCAGGGCGTCAATCTCATCGATGAAAAGAATGAGGGGACGGGGCAGGGCTTCGCAAAGGGATTTGAGATAGGCGGTGAGCAGGGAGGCTGCGGGTCCCCCCCTAGTCACGATGTCCTGTAGCAAACTCTCCGGCATGTCATTGCCCAACACAGTGCCCGCACGGCTGGCAATGGCGGCGGCGGTGGCCCGCACCACTTCTTCCACATTGTTTCGTGCCGCCTGTCCCGCTTCCACATTGGCGTATACGGCGATGAACTCGCCGCGGGCGTTCAGATAATCGCGCAGGGCCAGTAGGCAGGTGGTTTTTCCGGTCTGACGGGGTGCATGGAGGACGAAGTATTTGCGCTGATAGATAAGTTGCTCTATCTCTTCGATATTGATGCGGGCAAGAGGGTCTACATTGTAATGTATTTCCGGCTGTATCGGCCCGGCTGTATTGAAAAACTTGGGGTACTGTTTCATGGGGCAATCTGGTTTAATGATGTTTACCGTCAGATATATACACGCAAAGATACGAATTGTTCATGGATATGCAACAGGTGGGAGGGGAGAAAGAGTTGCGAAGTGCAAGCGAACCGGAAGAGGCACATATCCGTCATTTCATCAACTCCCGCAGTCGGCAGTCCAGTTCGCGTGCCTGCCGTTCCAGTTCACGGCGGCGGCGACGGTTGCGGCGCACGAGCCGGATGACGAAGCATGCCTGCACGCACAGCACCACCAAGAGTGTCGCAGGGAGCAGGATGAGCAGGAGGTCGTTTAGGACGGGGGAGTATGCCATGGGGATTAAGTGATAGGGTGATTAAGTGATAGGGTGATTAAGTGATAGGGTGATAAGGTGATGGAGTGATAGGGGTGGTTGGAGAGAGCGCATCGCTACAGGAGGCTGTAGGACTGCGCTACAGGTAGCTGTAAGACATCGCTACAGGAGGCTGTAGCGATGCGCTCACAAAAGAGGGGGGATGGCAGGAAGAAGACGGGGTTAGCCTAAGGGGTTCTCGTCCAGTCCGCCGCCGCTTCCGCTGCCGCCGCCGGGGGTTTCTTCGGAAGGCTGTCCCACCACAAAGTTGTTGTCCATCACCACCGTGCGGGGTTCTTTCAGCAGGGTGACTCCGTTGGCGGACAGTTGCGTACAGAGCTTCACTTGCCATACGGAGCCTTCTTCCGCTCCGGCGGGCATCACGAAGCCTACCTGTGTGGGGGTGTTGGGGAAGGGGCGTGCGGTGGGGATGAATACCGGGGTTACGCCCTGCTTGTCCTGGCGGGTGAGCGTGACGCCTGCGTTGGCTTCGGCGGGTCCGCCTACTTTGAGGTTACGGCCTTTCAGGATGCAGGCTTCGCCGGCTGCCACGGGTACGCTGTCGCCACGGGTGGCGGCATCGGGGTGCTGGGCGTCCTGTGCGCTGACCACGGAGAAGAGTTGCGGGCCGGTCTTGGCTTTGTCTATCTCCAGGTCCAGTTCGGCTTCATCGAGGCACTTGCGCATGAGGTCGCTCATGGCGTAGCTGACGCCGAATTTCAACTTCGTGCGGTCGGGGGCGGCGTTGAGTTCGCTGTCCAGCAGGGTGCCGCTGACGGTGGCGTGATGGTAGCCCAGCGGGGTGGTGATGCCGAAGCCGTTGGAGAGGTACCAGGCACCGAGTTCCAGGATTTCGCGGGCGAGCATTTCCGCTTCGCTCTCGTTCTGGTGGCCGTGCGTGGCGGCTACTTCCTTGGCGAGATCAGCAAGGGTGAGGGTGCGTTGCGACTTTACGGTGAGGTAGTAGTCGTTCTTAACGTCTTTCGTAAGCAGGTTTTCACGTGCTTTGAGTACGAGCTTGGCTCGTTGTGAGTTCTTTGCCATTGTTACTTTTGATGGTTTAGAGGGTGAATAATTATTCTCGTTGATTGCGGTGTGGCATCCCTTGGGCTGAAAAGCTGCCGTCCGCTTCCCCCTGGGGATGGTTGCACCGATGCAGGGAGGGGGAAGGGGCGTGTTTCATATGTTCAAGGCGTGGCGGGAGGATCTTCCAATTTGGTGTATTTTCCGGGATTTGTCAAGTCATCTATCGGGTCATCGTAGCCACCGGAACCTGTATACTTGTAATAAACAGCTGCCCATGAGTCATTTTGGTTCGTTTTCAGGTCTCTGATATATTCGGCTCTCTTTTTATCTGTTACACCGTACAGAAAGAGAGTGATTTTTTCCTTAAAAAGCCAACTATGGATGGTGATAGCATTTCCTCCATGTATAGCAAGCTTTGCATCTTTTTTTTCGGGTAAGAGAAACTGAGGCACAGTAGTCACATCCTCTCCCAATACAGCGGTCGTTACTGCACTATGGAGGAATAAATCCTGAACATTGGTTTCACATGGCAACTTAATCTTTTCCAAAGATTGGGTCCTGGCGAACGCGCTCTTTCCTAACCTCCTGCAACTCGGCAAGTTGATATAGGTTATCCCTGTATTCCAGAATGTATACTCACCTACTTGCTCCACACCGGGGGCATCAATCTCGGTAAAAGCCTCATTGCCATAGAAAGTAAAGTCGAGCTGCTTCACGCTATAAGGTATCGTGAGTTTCTTCAACTTAGTGCAGCCATCGAACATCTTCGTTCCGAGAGAAGTCAACCCTTCCGCAAGTGTCACTGTCTCAAGGTCGGCACAGCAGTTAAAGGCACGGTTAAGAAAATGGTAACCGGAAGCTCCATCCTTGGTGAATTGAGATGCGTCATCAAAAAATTCCGTCTGAGTCTCCCACGTCACTCGTGCCGGTATTATGACCGTTTTAATCTTCGTATATTCAAAAGCCCCGTATCCCATAGTCATGTATCTCCCCTTGGCAGATATCACAACATCCGTCAAGGTAGCGACTTTACTGAATGCATAGCTGCCAATATCATCCGTCGATGAGCCTATATATACCTTTTTTATGTAATCCTGAATATCATCACTATGTTGAAAGCATGCTTCGGGTATCTTGTTGGTATAGATATTAAGGGTAATATCATTGCCTGCCTTATAAGTAGTGATAAAGTTTTTGGTTGCATCGCTGATGGTACTACCGTAGATGGTAAATGTACTGTATTTCTTGTCATCCGTTACTGTAGGTAAGGTAAACCCGTCATTCAAGATAATTTCGCTTCCCGATGGTGCGTCGACTGTGGTGCCGCTAATTGCATCCCCTGCCGTCCAGCCTTCTACACTGATTCCGAGTGGAGCCACCCCTGCCATATTGAGGGCCAACGTATAAGTGTTGCACTTCCCGCCAGTGAAAGTTATTTCGGCCTTGGCTGTATATCGGTATTTGGTACCATTCGACTCTATTTCGATTACCTTTGTTCCCGTCTCTCCCGGAAGGGCAAGCGCATAGAATTCCGCTTTGGCAGGGTCAGGACGGTAAAAGCGGAAAGACTTCTTATCGGATTTACCCGCTTGCCGTGTCACTTTCCCACTTCCGGGATTAAAACTGCCTTCGGTAGGCAACGTCATGCTGATGCCCGTTACTTCCGGCAGTTCTCCATTATAGCAGCCTTCTCCTGCCACCAATATCACTTTAGCCATAGCCATGCAATGCTCCAACCCGATGGAGGCAGGCAGGGTGGCGGGGGTTACATCCAGCGTCTTAGAAAGAAAGTCATAACTGTTCCAATTCGCATTGGTCCAACCTTCGTTTGCGGGTAGCGAAAAGTTTATGATTCCCCCGTTTGCCGTACTGCTACTCCCTCCCGGCACCGGTGAATAACAGATAAGTAGCTTATGATTCTCCGTTGTGCTTTGCCAGTAAAGAGGTTTATCATCCTTCCACTTCCAACCGCTGCTGCCATATTCTAAAACCCCACTTTGCGCAACACCCTTGTAAGTCAGTTCTACGTTCAGCACAGCACCGTCTCTGCCAAAAGCAACTGTTCCATCTTCGCTGTTCCGTGTCTGTATATTTGTTATTTCTACCCTACCGCCATCCGTTGGCAATATACTTTCATCGTCCTCCCGGCAACCTCCAAGAAGAAGCATCGGCACACAGGCAGACAACAGAAAGCGATATACAGTGTATGAGGCGAGTTGTTTCATTAGTCTATCCTCCATTTTATTCAGTTAACGAATTATTGTAATTGGTAGCATCCAGCCGGTCGCCCGTACCTTTATAACCATAGTACACTGTACTCCAGCTCAAACTTCCCCATGCTTTCCATACTTCCGCTCTCTCCTTATTTACGTTGCCATAGAGGAAGAGAGAAAGGGATGATGGCATGCCTTCTGAATTAAGAGCAATATCGGACTCTCCACTCAATGCCAGGTTTGCCAAACCACTGTTCTTGAAAGCAGTTTTCCCTATTGTTCTCAAGGTTGAGGGAAGGGAGATACTCTGCAGATAGACAGCATTTTCAAAAGTACCCGTTTCAATGGTTTCCAGACCTTCCGGCAAGGTTATAGTGGATAGGCCACTATTCTTGAAAGCATATTCCCCTATTGTTTTCAAAGTTGAGGGAAGGGAGATACTCTGCAGATAGACAGCATTTTCAAAAGTACCCGTTTCAATGGTTTCCAGACCTTCCGGCAAGGTTATAGCGGACAAGCCACTAGTCTTGAAAGCATAGTCCCCTATTGTTTTCAAGGTTGAGGGAAAGGAGATACTCTGTAGATTGGCAGCATCTTCAAAAGCACATCTGCCAATGATATCCATACCTTCCGGTATGGTTATATTGGACAAACCACTAAATGTGAAAGCATATTCCCCTATTGTTCTCAAGGTTGAGGGAAGAGAGATATTCCACAGATTCTTGGCATTCCTGAATCCATCCCGTGCAATAGATGTCACCCCTTGCGGCAACTGGATGTATCTCAGTGTGCTGCAATTATTAAACTCTGCCGGAAATTCAGTGCCCTCTGTATAGTTCGCTTCTGATAAATCCAGCGAAGATATCTTGCTGTCGGCTACCGCGGCTTTCAGGGTAGCGATGTCGGCAGCATTAATTGTTCCGGTCACTTTTACTAACTTAGAATAGGAGTAGGTAGGCAGACTCAGACTACCGGCTACTTTGTTATTGATAGTTGTAGATGTTATTGTCGGTAAGGTTATCTTCAGAATAGAGCCTGCTGCGCTGGTTTGAGAACTTCCCGACTTAACATAACTCTGTGCATCTATGGCATACAAAATATCTGCATTTGCAGCAAGTGTCTGCCCGGGGAGTAAGAAGCCACGGAAAGTCTCTCCATCCTTCCACAACTGTATATTGCTGCTCTCACTTTCGGCAATGGCACTTACAGTGTTGTTGTTGCCATTTAGCGAGCCCTGCACCTTCAAATTCAGCATCAACAAAACATTTACGGGAGTGGGGGCATTGTCCGATGCGGCAATCTCTACCCGTGCCATCAGGTGCTTCATTCCGGAGAAGGTGATGCCTGCGGTAGTAGGAGTACTGGTAGCACTCCCCTTGCTCAAATAATCGTACTGTATATAGTTACTGGAAGCGAAAACTCCAGGTAGTGTAATGGTGCGTGTACTTAATGGGGTGTTCCGGTCGGCTTCCTTCTCACTATCCGTTAGTCGGGGGCAATAGGCGGTGAAAGAGTGGCTGGTAGTGGCATCCTGCCAGCATAAGGCTTTGGAGGTTGCATCGACCTGCCAACCGGCAGTGGCTGATTTTGCAGATTTGGCGGAATGATAGGTATAGTCGGCATAATGGGTTTGCGGTGTACCGTTCACTGTCACGGTCATCTTTACGGTCATGGTGGCACCGTATTCGGTATAAGGCACTGGGGTAGCGGCACGAGTTTCAGCATCCATCGCCACTTCCGTCACCGTCAGCCCGCCAAAGCAGACGGGCTTGCCTACGAGTTCTTCGGGGGGTGTGGTGGGGGTGCCGTCACCGCCATCGTCCATGCCCGGCAGGTCGTCCGTCCGGCAAGCGTTGAGCAGGGGGAGGCAGGCGGCAAGCAACAGCAGGGCGGCAGGGCGCAGGCACATTGCCGGTAGCAAGGCGGCCGGGTGCATCACCGTCAACAGGGCTACCGGGTGCATTACCATCAACAGCCTCTTCCGCAAAGCGCTTAATCGTTGTTTCGTTCTCATATCATGGTTCGTTTTTACATTGTTTCCTCTTTCGGTGCGCGCCGGGCATCTGTACGGATGGGGGCGTGCGGAAACGCTGCTTCAACATGAGACCGGAAATAACGGAACCGTCCCGCCGCTTCGCCTTTCCTTGCGGAAAAGGGCGAAACGGCGGGACGGATAAAAGTAAGGGTATTTCTTTGCGGGATTATTTGCTGTGTATGCCACGCACTAAGGCGGAAGGCTCACGGCGGGTATCCCATAATGCTACTATATAGAGGATACCCTTTTTCTCATCAATATAGTATATCAACTTAAAATGCTCGTGTATCACAAGCGAACGATAAGTGAGGCGTCGCGCTTCGAGTAATTGCTCTATATGTCCCATATAAGGATTGGCGGCAAGCAACTCTATCTGATGATCAATAGCACAGAAAAGGCGTTGCGCCACAATTGTTCCAAACAATCTTTCTCCTTGTGTCGTGACAGTCTTCAACTGCCTGTTGGCACTCTTTCTTAAAACTATTTGCATAGCCATGGGCATTCCTTTAGCAAATCAGCCCTTGCCTCCTGCCAGGGTATTCCCGGTATTCCGGCTTCTTCCTCCGCCTCTCCCTCATCTATCCAAGAGTTTATCTCCTCCATCGTGTAAGGCGTAAGGTCTTCCTTTTCTTCCGCCACAGCGGCAGTGTCTTCTACTTTAGCAACACGTGCGAAGTACTTCTTCACCTTCTTCAGCACTTCCAGATCGTCCGTACTGAGTATCTGCCGCGCCAGTTCGTTGCGGTATGCGTTTAAATCTATTGTTCTCATATCCATAGTCTCCTTTCTTCCTATCACTAAATGCTTTATGATGACAAAGATAACAATACTTATCCGTTATTCCAGCATGTCAAAGAGCGTTTTTTGTTTTGTTAGTTCCGCCCCCGTTGCGAAGCGGGCGGCGCCGGACTTTGACGCAGGATGTCCGGGGCGGAGGAATATTGCAAAGAGAATATGCCGCTTACAATCAGCAGAAGCGTCTTTAAGGCTTAGGCTCGGGAACCACCATATCGGCACCACCGCTGGTACTACCATCGCTGTTCCACTGCTTGATTGTAAAGTTGTTCAGGCTGATGCCGGTCTTGTTGGCCTTTAAAATAAAAGTGTACTCACTGCCGGCTACCGTAGTCAGGTCGCTGGGAGTCCCCAGCTTATAAAGGTAAGTGGTTTCATCAGCCGCTTTCAGCTGTACGAAGTCCTTATCTTTAGTAAAGGAAGTGCCCGGCAGCAAGATAGCATAATAGGTATATTCTTTATCCGTACCACCCGACACAGTACCTTGATAGGGAGTGATCTCTGCTACTTTTGTTGCTGATGATGTGGCAGCTATTGTCCCGTCCTTTATTTCGAACGTTCCGTTCAGGGGAGTTTTCCCATTACCACTATCATCCTTATTCACAATCTTCAAGCTGGGAGCCAATGCCGCCAATTCATCTTGCGACAGGTCATCGCCTGCCGTCAGCTTGATGACGATACGGCTCATCATGTGCTGCAACTCCATGGGCTGCGCACCGGTGGTTGCCAGTACAGCGGTATTCTTTGCCCACAGGTAATCGGCATTCTTATAGCCTGCACCCGGCACGTTGGTGGTGCCATTCACCGTTCCTTGTGCATGCTGGTCTGCGGCAACCGTGACGTCTTTTTCCGTCGACGTACCCGTCAAGCTACCGTCGTATGGGTAATAACCATACAGCGTATGCCACTGCGAGGTATTTTGCCAATAAATGTCACCGTCCCAGCCACCGGAAGTTCTAGTAAATTTCACGTTGTTGACGGCCTTACCGGCATTGATTTCGGCACTCACCGCATCATTCTCATTCGGAGCGGCATTCTTGTCCGCAGTTGCCAGATAAATACCGATGGCATCGCCCGCCTCAAAATCTGTAGGGTTCACAATAGCCACACGTGTTTGCGTTGCGTTGCCTACTCCAATTTCCAGACTAATCGGTTTCGTGATGTCCACCACTTCCGGTTCGTCACTGTTGCTGCACGCGCTCAGGGCGAAAGTCTGTCTCTTATACACATCTCCGAGCCCACGAGACATGCGCAGATCTCGT
>ENA-OZHC01000303-OZHC01000303.1-human-gut-metagenome-genome-assembly--contig:-NODE-303-length-21363-cov-5.573071_pt1 | contig 21363 bp, 30 predicted proteins | sample MGYA00244043_ERZ653680 | MGnify/ENA primary metagenome ERZ653680 (study PRJEB26926, sample SAMN06165323) | human gut metagenome | biome: ENVO:00009003; feature: ENVO:2100002; material: ENVO:00002003...
CAGCGTCAGATGTGTATAAGAGACAGTCATTGGCTCCATCACCCACGGCAATAGTTTGAGCAATATCCACTTTTTCTACCTGCGCAATCAGACGCAACAGTTCAGCTTTCCGCTTGCCGTCTACAACATCTCCCAGATAACGTCCGGTCAACTTACCATCCACAATTTCCAGTTCATTGGCATATACGTAGTCAATACCATATTTTTGTTGCAAGTATTGTCCGAAATAGGTGAAACCACCGGAAAGAATGGCAATCTTATAACCGTACTTTTTCAACACATACATCAATCGGTCTACCCCTTCTGTTATAGGTAGGTGTTCCGCTATATCCTGCATTACAGATTCATCCAGCCCTTTCAGTAAGGCTACGCGTTCGCGGAAGCTTTCGGTAAAATCTATTTCCCCACGCATGGCCCGTTCGGTGATGGCTTTTACTTCATCTCCTACACCGGCACGTATGGCCAATTCGTCAATTACTTCCGTCTCAATCAGTGTGGAGTCCATATCGAAACATATCAGACGGCGCATACGACGATACATATTATCGAGTTGAAAAGAGAAGTCCATTTCAAGTTCGCTCGCCAGTTTCATCAGTTGCTCTTGCATGGCAATGCGATCCTTCGGAGTTCCACGGACGGAGAATTCGATACACGCACGTGTACGTAAATCACATTCATCTAACGGGATACGTCCCGTCAGACGTTTGATAGCATCAATATTCATCCCTTGTTCGGCAAGGATACGGGTGACTGCGGAGATCTGGCGGGCAGACAGCTTACGTCCCAGTAAAGTAAGGATATAGCGATTTTTTCCCTGCATGTTAACCCAGTCTTCATATTCTTTCACCGAAATAGGATAGAAGCGAATCGTCACTCCCAAAGAAGATGCCTTGAAAAGCAGTTCTTTCATGATGAATCCTGAATGTTGTTCCTCTGTCTTGCATAAGATACCCAATGACAGTGTATTATGAATGTCCGCCTGACCAATGTCAAGAATAGTAGCGTCGTATTTAGCTAAAATTTCTGTAACGGATGCAGTTAATCCCGGACGATCTTCGCCCGTAACGCGGATAAGAATAAGTTCTGTGCTCAACGGTTGCATATAAAATTGTTTATCTAAATTAATGAGTAACACGGTGCAAAAGTAGATAAAATTCCTGCTATATACATCAATTAACATAGAAATATGTATTTGGTAAGGCAAGTATTTCATTCAGTCTATGCCGATACATAGGGGATGCCTCTTCTTTCGTACCTGTGCAGAGAGGTATCCAGAGGTGTAAAACATGTTATATAACATGAAAAAGTCAACCGTTTACTTGATTTTCAATAATAAAGTTATACCTTTGTCGCCGATTTAGAACGAGTGGTTCTATAATCTTAGTAAACGTTGATTGTATATTTGTTAGCTAAGACGTTGTTTTTACCGTCTGACAAACATCTATAAATCAACCAGTATTAACCAAAACCGCCTTACATGAAGCATGTAAAATGGATTTTTGTTGTATTACTAATTAGTTCCTTGACTTCTTTCGTAGAAAAAGACAAACCTACCGGAGGTTTAAATGTGGGTGACATAGCCCCTGATTTTAAAATCAAAACTATGTCGACTGAGCAACAACCTATTCAAAATCTCTCCAAGATGAAGGGAAAATATGTGTTACTCAGTTTCTGGGCAAGTTATGATGCGCAATCCCGGATGCAAAACGCAAGTTTGAGCAATGCGCTTCACTCAACTTCTCCAAACAATAATGTGGAAATGGTTTCCGTGTCATTCGATGAATATCAATCTATCTTCGAGGAAACTATTCGTAAGGACCAAATAGTTACGCCCACCTGTTTCGTGGAAACTAAAGGCGAGTCGTCCGGCATCTTTAAAAAGTACCGTTTAGGCCGGGGATTTACTAACTATTTACTGGATGATAATGGTGTAATTATAGCCAAAAACATCTCTGCTGCAGAACTTTCAGCTTACTTGAATTAAGCTTTCACTGCACATTGCCATGAAAGATTTAAAGAACCTGTAAGACGAAAGTGGGGTTGCTTCTAAAACTTATGTGATGAAAAAAGCATCGTTAAAGTCAAAGGAAGCAAAGACAAAAGAGGAAATGGATACAACAAAAAAGCCCCTCCTGCACTTGTGGTAACACAAGGAGCGGGAGGGGCTTCTTATTTTTATTAATTTGAGTTGTTACTCTATTTCGGTGCTTTCTGATACAGATAAAATGCAATGAACGCATAGAGTATATTCGGTATCCATACAGCAATTACCGGAGGTACATTACCATTCACTGCAAAAGTGGAAGCAATCGTCTGGAACAAAATATATGAAAAGCTCAATGCCAAACCTATCCCCAAGTGTAATCCCATTCCCCCTTTAGTCTTTTTCGAAGAAAGAGAAACACCTATCAATGTGAGGATAAATGATGCAAACGACATGGCAATGCGTTTGTGATATTCAATTTCGAACTCTTTGATATTGGCAAAGCCGCGCTGCCGCTGCCGGCTAATATATTCGCTTAATTGTGGACTGGTCATCATTTCCTGTTGATTTTTCATAATAAGAAAATCGGCAGGTTCCATAAAAAGAGTACTATCAATACGATCTCCCTTAACAATATTCTCTTTCATACCATCCATTTCACGTATCATGTAATCCTTTATAATCCATTTATGGACGGAGGCTGTATCATAAGTGATAGATCGTGCCGTAAGATGAGAAACCAACTGCTTGTCTTTAAATTTATCCAGTGAAAAACGATATCCCGTCTTGCTATAATCTTCGAAGCGTTCAATATAAGCAATGACGCCCGAATCTACTTCCAACTGAATGTTACGAGCTGTATTCGATTTGCGCTGCTTATAATATTTATCTTCAAAGTTAATACGCGTCACACTACCTTGGGGTATGATATAAGAGCCCAAAAAGAATGTTACTATTGCAATTATAGCTGCTGACACCATGTAGGGACGAAGCATCCTCTTAAAACTCATTCCGGTAGAGAACATCGCAATAATCTCGGAGTTCTCAGCCAGTTTTGAGGTAAAGAAAATAACCGCAATAAACACAAACAACGGACTGAACAGGTTTGCAAAGTAAGGAATGAAATTCAGATAATAATCGAAGATTATGGCTTTCCAGGGAGCTTCGTGTGACATAAATCTGTCCATCTTCTCATTAAAGTCGAATACCACTGCAATGGAGATAATCAATGCAATGGCAAACACATAAGTTCCAAGGAACTTCTTAATAATGTAGAAGTCGAGCCGCTTCAACCATTTCCAGTTATCCGGCATCTTTATACCTTTCATGTTCCAGTTCAGTTTTTTCATAACCTTGTCGATACGCGTTTCACCATCATCGGTTTCCATGTGGAGAAATCACCGGCAATGATGTGCTTGCGAGCTTCACCCACCAGCCACAGATAAAATGCTAAATTATGAATAGATGCAATTTGCATAGCCAGTAACTCCTGTGCATGGAACAGATGACGCAGATACGCCTTACTATATAAGGTATCCACCGCAGAAGCTCCATCTGCTTCAATGGGTGAGAAGTCTGTTTCCCATTTCTTATTGCGCATATTGATGATACCATCTTTGGTGAACAACATGCCATTGCGTCCGTTTCGGGTTGGCATTACACAATCGAACATGTCTACACCGCGCTCGATACCTTCCAAAATATTGACCGGTGTACCTACACCCATCAGATACCGTGGCTTATCTTTCGGTAAAATTTCATTCACCAACTCAATCATCTCATACATTTTATCCACAGGTTCACCTACTGCCAGACCACCGATGGCATTGCCATCCGCACCCTTCGAGGCTATGAATTCTGCCGACTGCTTGCGAAGATCAGGATATACACATCCTTGAACAATAGGAAAGAGAGACTGCTGGTATCCATACTTCGGTTCCGTTTCATTGAAACGCTGAATGCAACGGTCCAACCAACGATGTGTTAGTCCTAATGACTTTTTGGCATACGCATAATCCGAATCTCCCGGAGGACATTCGTCAAACGCCATCATGATATCTGCACCAATCGTACGCTCGATATCCATTACCTTTTCTGGAGTGAAGATATGTTTACTACCGTCGATATGTGAACGGAATTCTGCACCCTCCTCACGTAGTTTACGGATACCTGATAATGAGAACACCTGAAATCCGCCACTATCTGTCAGCATAGGACGGTCAAAGCCGTTGAACTTATGCAGTCCTCCGGCTTTTTCCAATACGTCCAATCCCGGACGCAGATATAGATGATAGGTATTCCCTAATATGATTTGCGCCTTAATATCTTCTTTCAGTTCGGTTACATGCACACCTTTCACCGTTCCTACGGTACCTACCGGCATAAAGATAGGAGTTTCTATCTGCCCGTGATCGGTAGTTATCAATCCTGCACGCGCATTACTTTTACTGTCTGTATATTGTAAGTCGAATGTCATTCTGCTTTCTTTTCTTTCTTTACGGACAAGTCGATGGCATCGGCAACCTTCTCATTGGTCAGCGCAATGGCAAACACCTCTTTCACATCTTTCACGTAATGGAAAGTCAACCCTTTGAGGTATATTTCCTGTATCTCGTCAATATTCTTACGGTTCTCTTCACTTAGAATAATATTCTTGATGCCGGCACGTTTCGCAGCCAGAATCTTCTCCTTAATACCACCTACGGGAAGTACCTTACCACGAAGTGTTATTTCTCCTGTCATAGCAAGATTTGCCTTCACTTTACGCTGGGTGAGGGCAGAGGCGAGAGAAGTAGCCATGGTGATACCTGCCGAGGGGCCGTCCTTAGGAATCGCACCTTCCGGCACATGTACGTGGATATTCCAATTATCAAAAATATCTTCATCCAGATTCAGCAAAGAAGCGTGTGCCTTGATATATTCCAAAGCCAGCATTGCAGACTCTTTCATGACATCACCCAGATTTCCGGTCAACGTCAGACGTCCACCTTTTCCGCGGCTCAAACTGGTTTCTACAAACAGGATTTCTCCCCCCACGGCGGTCCATGCTAACCCGGTCACTACACCAGCGTATTCATTGCCCTGATATTTATCACGGGTATACTCAGGTGCTCCAAGGAACTCATACAAATCTCCCGGTTTGATTTCCTGTTTGGCAAAGTAGCCATCCGTAGCATACTGGCGTGCCGATTTACGAAGTATTTTACTTATCTTCTTCTCTAATTCACGTACACCACTTTCACGGGTATACGACTCGATAATAGCCTCCAGCGTATTCTTTGGTATTTTGATATCATTCTTCTTCATACCATTGGCTTCCAGTTCCTTCGGAACCAGATGGCGACGGGCTATTTCAATCTTCTCTTCAGTGATATAACCACTTACCTCAATCAACTCCATACGATCGAGCAACGGTCCTGGGATAGTATTCAGATTATTTGCAGTGGCAATGAACATTACTTTAGATAAATCGTAATCTACATCCAGGAAATTATCATGGAATGTTGTATTCTGTTCCGGATCAAGCACCTCAAGCAAAGCAGAAGAAGGATCTCCCTGACGATCTGAACTCACCTTATCTATTTCATCCAGGATAAACACCGGATTGGATGAGCCAGCCTTAATCAGACTCTTGATAACACGTCCCGGCATAGCACCGATGTACGTCTTACGATGTCCACGTATCTCTGCTTCATCATGCACGCCACCCAATGACATACGGATATATTTCCGTTTGAGGGCAGCAGCGATAGAACGCCCCAAAGAGGTTTTACCTACTCCCGGAGGGCCATACAAACAGATAATAGGCGACTTCATATCACCTTTCAACTTCAATACAGCCAAGTGCTCCAGAATACGTTCTTTCACCTTCTCCAAGCCATAATGATCTTTATTCAGAGTCTTCTCAGCATTGACTAAGTTCAGATTATCTGTAGTGTATATTCCCCACGGCAAACTTAGCATTGTTTGCAGATAATTGAGTTGCACACTATAATCAGGAGATTGTGGATGTGTACGTTCCAGTTTATCCACCTCTTTCATGAAAGCGTCTCTTACTTCCGCACTCCACTTAGTAGTGATTGCTTTACGGCGCAATTCTTCTATCTCCTGTTCCTGGCCACCACCACCCAACTCATCTTGAATGGTCTTAATCTGCTGTTGCAGGAAGTATTCACGTTGTTGCTGGTCAATATCTTCCCGTGCACGCATCTGTATGGACTCCTTGATTTCGGCAAGTTGCACTTCCCGATTCAGTATCTCCAACAAACGATAAGTACGTGCCCGCAATGCATCAATACGCAGCAACTCAATCTTCTCATCTTTTTTCAGCGGAAGGTTCGTGCAGATAAAATCCACCAGGAACATAGGATTCGTAATATTCTTGATGGCAAATGCAGAATCCTGCGGAAACATATCAGATGATTTGATATATCTTATAGTCAGATCCTTGCAAGCTTCCACCAATGCATGGAATTCCTTATCATTTTTATCAGGAATATCTTCTCCCAATGCTTTTACGCGCCCTTTCAAATAAGGAGTCGTATCTACAATTTCTTCCAACTCCATACGTTTGACGCCTTGCAGAATAATAGTGGTAGTCTGATCAGGCATTTCCAGGATACGGATAATCTTACCTACCGTACCAATAGTATGCAAATCTTCCAACAAAGGCATCTCCGTTTCTGCTACCTTCTGGCAAACCACTCCGATATATGCACCTTTTTTTTCAGCTTCACGCACTAATTTCATGGAAGTCTTTCTCCCGACAGATACCGGCATAAATACACCTGGAAATAAAACCATATTCCGCAAAGGTAATATCGGAAGTATCTCATTCACTTCAACATCCATCAACTGTTCTTCATTCCCCTCAAAATCAGCAATCACTGAAAAAGTATTTCCTTCTTCTCCCGCTTCCGTATCTTTTAGGTAAAGTCTTTTCTTCATTTCGTTCTTTTTAAGTTTATGTCATACTGACAGGGCTTACAAAGCGCCTGCAAAGTTAATCTATTCTTCATTAATATAAAGCACCTTTTCTATAAAAAGACAAAAACGGTGCCAAATTTGTCGTAATATTCCCGACTTTGTCTATTTTTGCTCTCTATTAACAACTACAATCTATGTCAAATCCTTATTTTCAGTTTAAACAATTTACTATATGGCACGATAAATGTGCCATGAAAGTAGGTACAGATGGAGTGCTGCTAGGTGCCTGGGCAGAGACAGAAAGCTCGCAAAAAATCCTCGATATAGGAACTGGCACTGGATTGATAGCGATAATGTTAGCACAGCGATATCCATTGTCGCAAATCACGGCTATAGAAATAGATGAAGCTGCGGCAGCTCAGGCTAAGATGAATGTAGCCCGTTCTCCGTGGATAAAACGAATACAAGTTATCTGTAACGATTTCAGTCTATTTCAGACCGAAAGTAAATATAATCTGATAGTTTCTAATCCACCATATTTTGTTGATGCATTGAACTGCCCTGACAAGCAACGCAATATGGCACGTCATACCTGTGAACTAAATTATGAGTTACTTTTTCGACGCTCGACACATCTCCTTGAAAAGCAGGGGAGGGTATGTATCATCATTCCTACCGAAGCAGAAAAGTTAGTAATTGACACAGCCTGGAAATATATGTTGTACCCTTCGCGCCGTCTTCATGTCTTCACCAAACCGGGTAAACCAAGCCGAAGAGTACTTATTTCATTCAGCCACGAGGAACAAGAGTGTATAGAAGAGACTTTATGTATTGAAGTGGAACGCCATCAATTTACACCGGAATATATTGCACTAACAAAAGATTTTTATTTAAAAATGTAGTTTGATAGCAATGCTAGTATAGGAAGCAAATTCCTTTATACTAAAAAAAGGTTTAACTTGATAGTTAAACCTTTTTTTAGTCGGGGTAGCGGGATTCGAACCCACGACCCCCTGCTCCCAAAGCAGCAGTATAAAGCCTTTTAAACTATTAATATTTAATGCGTTATCAACGTAGAGCTATTCCATTTATAAGATAGTTATAATAACGACTCTTTTTTAGCACTTCTGACAGGCTGTTTTAACCTCTCTAATTCATGTGATAAAAGAGCGTTTTCTTGCTCCAACGCACTGCATTTGCCAAGTACTCGACGAAGCTGTTGCTGGAGTGATACTATTAATTTGTCTTTTTCTTCCATACGATTATATTTTAATAGAAAACACCATGTCTAAGAAACATCATCATTTTAATCAATCCAAAGTGAAACTTTCAGATGAAGAGATTCGTCTTCGATCCTTAGAGCTTATGCAAGGTACTTATGGGTGTCACAATCCATTTGAACTTATTGCAAGATCTACAGCACTTGCTAGATATGTAAAGACCGGCAAATACAATCGTTCTTCTGGCAATTTCATAAATCAGATTAATTCAGAATATATGGAACACATATACGACCAATTATCTGAAAAAAGATATGAATCCAAGCAGACCACCAATAATACTGATAACAAGCCCGATATCCCTAAGCCTAACGTATCGTTTTTCAAGAAACTGCTTTCTCGTTTCAGAGATGAATAGACCGTATTTAATTGCATTTAGTCCCAGCCCCGTTATTTCGACGGGGTTTTCTTTATCTTCTATCCAATCACCATTAACCAACTCACCATTATATTTTATCAGTTCATTGGCATTCAAGAAGTCTTCAACTTCCTTGTATCCTTGAAAACTGTTACAATACATTTTCTCTAATCTCTTACGCTCTTTACATCGAATCTTTCCAATTCGGAATAGGACTAATAGACATTTATCATTGAAGTTATGTATTTGAGACTCCATCTATTTTTATATTACATAAATAATAAGGAAACAACCAGCACCCCAATCACTATGACAGTAAAACAACCTGTTTCTTTTATCTTTCTTGCCTTGTCAAAGTCTTCTTGCAAGAACTTACGGCCACATTTTGGACATGCATAACACGCCGTACTAGAAAGCTTTCCACAATTGGGACACGTCACATAAAGACCTTTAGTCCTTTCAAGAGGATGCACGCTTAATCTATCAGGTATCGGCTGTTTCTTTAATCTGAATTGATGACCACATTTCAAACAGCTTATCAATATCTTGTTACTGAGAAATTGACCATAAGCAATCTTTTCAGCGTGTATTTGAGTAGAACCACATCTCGGACATGTTACTGGGGTGTCATCATATTCATTAAAGCCTGTATGTTGGCTCTCTTCTTTCATATTTCAATAGTCAGTTTGTTCAATTACTCTCAGTATAACAACCATTTATGAACGCATATTCATTGAAAGAATAATCTTCCTATTCAGCAAGTACAACATCAAATTCAGTAGAATCACTCTCTATTAGCCTTCTATATAACCCTTGTAGCCTACCACCTTGAACAGATTGTTCATGTACAGGGACATACGTCCAGAATCCATCACTTCCACCTTCCATTGTAGATGCATACGGGTATTCATCCCTGGAAAGCCCTTCCTTATAGCGTACATTTTTAAATAATTGATTATCACTTCTTGAAAGCACCTTTGCACGATTTACTTCATGAATGCTTATTGGTAAGCATGGTATTCTTTCTTCATCAGCTTGTACTTTAGTAATTATTTTCCCACTTGTCACCTCTCTTACATAAATTACCGAATCTTTATTTGGAATATAATTCAAGGTATTTGGAGCGCCTTTATCAATTGCACAAGCTGTAAATTCCCATATATTAGGAGTCTCACTCCTTTTTATGATGTGATTTTCTTTAAATTGGGTGCATATAGGATTTATAGTAGAAATTCTCTGGCAGATACTATTTATATTAGCCTTTTGCATTTTATGATTAACTCGATTGTCTCTAAAGATAATGTTTGAATTATAGTTCGGCAAACTTAAAGTTCTCGAACATTTATTACCCTCTTTAGGGGAGTATTGATGACAATAATATTTCATAATATTAAATTTTAGTAGTTTATTTATTCATCAGTTTATTCAATCGTTCCTGCCACTTGGGCACATCTTTATTTCTTTCGAATCTCATTGCGAGCATACCCCGCAATAAATGAATGAGTTTGCAAATCAACACATCCATATTTTCCATACACTATTCTATCAACTATCATTTCTCTTCCATCTTCTCTTCTAACAACAGTATCTCCTATGAAAATTTCAACATCTTCATCTGGCGTATTATCAGCAGGTAGAGAATCAATAGAATTCTCGACATTAATATTCTTGCAATCATCATTACAAATCTTATCTGCTAGCCGTTTCACATCATTTGTCATGCCCCATACCTTGAAAAAAAGAATGATTTGCAATATTCCAAATGCAATCATTACAATACCGGTAAATGTCATCAATCCTTCCATGATATTAAATTTAAGTAGTTTATTTATTCATTAGTACCGTGATCAACCTTTCCTTCTCTTCAAGAAATTATCAGTGATAACTTATTCGTTATTAGGCTCCATATATATACAGAATCTTGCATGACATATATAGGTTTACTTCCTAATGATACAATACAGCAAGGGTATTCATGTCCAGTGCCACTATTTATACGACCTTCAAATTCTGGTTCTTTGCCTGTACATGGTACTATATTACTAATCTGACGAATATCAATTTTTTGGGGTCCATCTACAGCATATATATCAATAAGCGGCTCTATACGTTTACTCTGCAAAGAAGTCATCACCTCAATTATTTGGTTTTTTGCATTTACTATTTCCTGGAGATGCTTTATTTCTTGCAAAGCTTCCTGAAGTTTCGCTTCACACCCCGCAGTTGTAATATTGCCATTATTATCCCGACCAACTAAAATATTTTCTGTACCATTTTGCATGACATTTGGCGTTATCTCTTCAAAGAATATTATGGGTGATACACCTAACGCACTTGCAATCTGAATAAGTAGTTCTGTATCAATATTTTCTTTATCAAAAATAGAATAAGTGTACGGTCTACTTTTTTTTATGAGTTTTGCGAAATTTGTTACGCTCATCCCCCTTTTATTCACTTCCTCCTTGATTTTGTTACCTATATGCATACATTAAAGGTTAAATTATTCTAATACATTACACATATTGTAATCCAAAACATAACAGTGTCATCTTTTTAATTACATTTGCACTATAAAGTTAACGCAAAACATTGGTAACGCCAAAATAAAATGGCAACAAAGTTAACAAAATAGATTATTTACTCTAAATCAGATAAGAAAATGGCAACAGAATTAAGTACTTCAATGAGAGTTTCGCAAAACGTTGAGCAAGCAGTAAATGACAACGCTTACTTTTCAAGCAATATGATTCAGCTAAACTCTATGGACTGGCTCATCACCTCTGAAGATGAAGATTTTGAGAATGAATTAATTGAGCACTTATCAGCTCATGGCGTCAATAGAGACGAGTACGAAATCAACTAATCAACAGGAGGTATACTATGAAACGAAAAATTTACTCTGTCAGCAAAGAGCGTGCTATCCAAATTGCTGCTAACCATAATTGCGTAAATATAGAGATTGCCCAGAACTATACCGATAGTGAACTTAAAGAAGTCCTTCGGCAACTCAAACTCAAAGCTAATTTTTAATCATCAAGCATAATATAGCCATGAAAATAAGAATTAAAAACGTAACCGGTTCATCATCCAATGAGTGGTTACTCTGGGAACTAAGGAAAGAAGCAGGAGTAAAAGAGGGGAATATATTCGAAGGAAAATTTAATCCCAGCAATAATGCAGTCGATTTCAGTATTGGTACAAATGATTGTGTTGCATGGCTCGGAGAAACCTGTGAAGAAGTTATAGAATAAACTTGTGATCTCCCGGGCGGGCTTGGCCACCTTCCCGGGAACAAAAAACTAATATAATAATGTATATGGAAAATCAATTAGAAACAATCAAAGCCAATCTACCTTTCGGATACGAAAAGAAGATTGCAAAAGAAGTAGGATGCTCCCAGGGCACGGTACATAACATCCTCAATAGCAAAGCTACTGCCGCCCGCTCATCCTACAAAGTGAGAGTACTGCAAGTTGCAGAACGTATGGCAAACGAACAACTGCAAGCTATACAGCAGGTTAATCAAACTGCAATGTGCTTGGAAAATCTTGCTAATCATGGAACTGCAAGTTAGTAAGCAGTTGCTTTCCAAGCGTGAAAATCAGATTGCCGGTCTTGCCTTTTGCGGACTTGCTAAAAAAGAAATGGCAGACAAACTGAAAGTAGCGTACGGGACAATCAACGTACTGTTGGATAAAGCCTATAAAAAGACTGGTACCAGCAAGTTAAATGAACTTGGTTCTTGGTGGGCTAATAGAGCCTTCACTCTAAATATAGACTTCAAACAGCTACAAAAAACAATCATTGCTCTTTGTTTTCTGGGCTTGATAGCCTTTCAGATTTCATTCGACAATGATAACGATTTCTGCCGGTTCAGAAGATGCCGGACACGGAAATATCGAACAGAAGAAATATTAGATAGTAATAACCTGGCAGCATAGCAGAGAGAAGCTAGTGTGTTTCTAGTAGTGAAAAAAATAATGCTCTACGTCGTCTTAAAAGAGTTTACAAGAAACAGCCAAAGTTATGGAAGATAAATATTTCGCAATGATTATTGCCAGCGGTATCAAGATCGGAACGATACAGACGCTGAAAAGGCTTGGCTTGCTGAAAGAGGTTGTAACAATCTCCCAAGCGAGAAATATATACGGAAAACGCCTCATTAATGAGTGGCGCGAAAAAGGTTGGATCAAGTTCTATCCAGCAAGTAATAAAGAGCGTGGAAAGTATTATGTCAAATCATCCGAACTGGAAACAGCCAGCGCTATGATGGACATAAACAATAAAGTACCAGACAATATTATCAATGCACTAATGCAACAAGCATGTTAACAGCTAAAGACATACAGATAGGGCAAAGAATTACCACCGGATTATGGTTTAGAGAACGCGGAGACCATAAAGATTATGCCATCATTACCGGAAAGGTTATTCGAAAGTTGGAATGTTACAATCAAGTCCTAGTTGATGTTGAGTTGGAAAATTCTTTCAATCCACCCTTAAAATCCGTATGGGTGAGAGTAGATAAATCGGATATAGAAATAATCAACTAAATATCTAATTATGAGTAGTATAATTCAAATTAAAGTGGAGGAGCTAAATGCGCTTCCAGCAACGAAAATTGTCGAAAATGAAAGTGTACAATCTAAGTTTATCCAAATGTATAACGCTATTTGGGGCTCACAGATGGGCGAACAGATCTATCATAAGGAAGTATTCAACTTTCAAAAAGTTCTTCGTGAGAATCCTTCAGTAGCTGAATGTAGTAAGATGTCACTATTTGGTTGCTTCCTTGACATGGCTGTGAATGGGTTGTCCTTAGATAACACTTCTCATCCACACTGCTATCTTATTCCCCGTAATGTAAAGACTGGGCACAAAGATGAACGTGGATATGATATTTATGAGAAGAGGGCCAGTGTATCAGTTACCGGTTACGGAGAATTAACAATGAGAATGCGGGCTGGCCAAATCAGATATGCAGATAACCCCGTGATTGTATACGACGGCGACATCTTCTCTATTAGCTTAGATAATGGGGTAAAGAAAATTACATACTCTGCCGCAATTCCTAGACGTTCCAATAAAGTATTAGGCGCCTTCATCCGGATTGTTCGCTGTGACGGTTCAGAAGACTACCAATGGCTATTAGAGGGAGATGTTCAACGTCTTGCCAAATTCTCAGCAAAGAATAATTCGTATTATAAAAATGGACAAAGAGTCGAAGGAAAAGCAAATGACCTCTATTTCTCTCAAGATGGTGGCATTGACCCCGGCTTTCTTGAGAACAAAATGATTAAGCATGCCTTTGACGCATACCCCAAAGTGCGTACAGGAAAATTCACCGTAATGGCCACAGACCAAGAGGAAGATATCATCGACTATGGTATAGTAACAGAAGATGGACTGAATGAACCGCAGCCAGCAATCGAAGAACAGGCTCCTACACCTTTCGGTGAAGATCGGCAACTGGAAGAACCTACCCCAGTGTCCGTAGAAGTAACTCAGTCTGATGAAGAATCAGGATTTTAATGTTAAACTCTAAATCAATCATATTATGGCAACAGAATTAATCAAAGTAGAGGAATTTACCTCACTAATCAAGAGCGCTCCGGATGCTCTCAGTAAAAACAAGAATTCTATAATGGCTTGTAATCAGGTAGGCCAAGGAATACTTGATACTATCGAAGGCGGAGATATGACGGATGAACTTGATGCCAAGGCTGCCGACTATTTAAAGAAGGTATCTGTAACCATCAAAAACATGCAAGCACGCCGTTCTCCTATCACGCAGATATTTGACCGCATTCGTTCGGTGTTTACCTCTGATGAAAAAGCCATTGATCCCAAAGATGCGACCACTATTCCCGGAAAGATTGTCCAGGCACGCGACCGGTATGCAGCCAAGAAACGCCAAGAGGAAAAGAAACGCCAGGAAGAAGCAATACGACGTTCTAATATAGAGAATGAGAAAGCTACATACAAGGCTGAATTGAACAGACTGCTATCTGAGCACTACAATGAATACTTTGCTCAGAAATCAGTGGAGCTGGAACAATTATTCAATACTTTATCATTGAACGCCTTTGACCTAAAGTCCAAATTGATTCGTGAGTTCTCAATCGAATACTCTAGAGAACACTTCAATAGGTTTGTCAAGGAAGTGAATACTATCTACCTAGATCAAGCTACAAAAGGCTCTATAAGGGCAGATGTAGTGATTGGTAAGTATTCACAATTCGCTGAACAGTTCAAGTTCGAAATGGAAGATCTGCGTCAATCATTCATTGACCGTCTTGGCTCGAAAAAACAGGAGCTAATAGAAGAAGACCAGCTTCGAAGAACAAACCAGGCGGCAGCAGAAAAGGCCGAAAAGGAACGTATGGAAAGAGAAGCGCGGGAACGTCAGGAACGTGCAACCGAACAAGCTAAGAGAGAGGCTGAAAGAACTGAAAAAGAACGCTCAGCAGCACAGGCTAGCCAAATGAACACTCTCTTTTCAGTGGCGGCGGCATCTATTGCTCCTGCTGCAGTTAAAGCCAAGGTCACGGAAAAAATAGAAGTCCTTCATCCGCAAGGTTTTCTCGAAGTATACCAAATGTGGTGGATGAAAGAAGGAAATCAGTTGCCGATTGATGAACTGGCCAAGATTCATAAGAAGATGATAACCTACTGCGAGAAGATTGCCAACAAGGACAGCGAGAAGATAACCTCCAAGTATGTCCGCTATGTAGAAGAAGTAAAAGCCAAGTAATATGTCAAATCCGGATTCATATTTCAACAGAACAGAAGTCAGCAACTCTGACCTGACGGAACTCAAGAACTACCTTTATCCCCGTGCCCAATACGGGGATAAAGAAAAGGCTTTTAAGTTTGGTACCTTAGTGGATGCTCTCATAACCGAGAATGAACGGGTTCGGTATGACAAGAGGATGGTTGATAATGTAGTGTATTCCGGAGAAGACTTTGAACTCGGACTGGTCATGCGAGATGCTTTACGCAGAGAAGCCCGCCGCGATCCTTTCCTTGCACAAGTACTGGCTAAATCTGATACGCAACGTTTTATGGTGAATAAAAAACAAATCTTTCAATACGGCAACTTCGAATACACCCTTGATACCCGATGCAAGTGGGATTGGTGGTTGCCAGACTTTGGTTTTGGTGGCGATTTGAAAACGACTTTCGCCGAGTCTCAGGCACAATTCAATGAAGCGATGGACTTTTTCGACTGGGACCGTTCCCGGGCCTGGTATATGGATATAGCCGGTAGCCAACAAGATTTTATCTATGCTATCAGCAAGAAGAACCTGAAAATATTTAAAGCCTTCATTTTTCGGGACGATGCCACTTATAAGCGAGGCAAGGAAAAATATGATGAATTGGCTTTTAAATGGTGGATGCTCTTCTCCTGATATATTTTAAGTGAAAACAATATGAACTTACTGATTACCTCCAAAGAACAGATACTTCAGGAACTGACGGATATCGACATCTTCCTAAATATTACAATGAGTGAAAATGCTGAAGAGGCCGTGCTACGTGGAAACGATCTAGCTGTTTATGTTGCCCGTACAGGAAAGCTGCTTGCAGACTCGAAATACTGGCTTAACAAAGCAAGAAACTCTGAGGTACTAGAGACACTTAGGGAAACGGCAAAGAATGCGAAAGCAACCGCCAAAGCCGTGAATGCCCTAGTAGATTCTATCTGTCGGGAAGAACAATACCTGGTCGATTGGTGTGATCGGTGTAACCGGACTGCTACACATCAGTTATCCTGGTGTGTGACTATAATTTCTAAGGCAAAAGAAGAAATGAAAATGGGGCGGCTAGTCCCGCAAAATAATAGATAATGAAAAAATTACGTATCGTACTCAATACGGCTGCCGCAATAGGATTGATAGCAGCTGTCTCATTGGCTGATAGCCTTTATCCCACAACGAAAGAACTGGTATCTTCTGCGGTAATCTTAATCATGTCAATAGTCATGCTTATGGTTGCTAAGGACATTAAAAACATAACTTCTAAAAATTCAATTAATTATGGAAACAGCAAAAAATGAAATTAAAAAAGCCGTCATCAAAAAAGACAGATTGAATGTCGTATACAATGAACGCTTTACAGAGGCCAACTACACAAACGCAGTAACTAAGAACTGTGATCAGATTGTGCATCATGATTTGAAAGAGGCCTTTTCTCGGCTTAAACTGCATCTGGTTGTACTATGCGAACAACCGGAAGCTAAAGTAGTGACAAAGTTCAGCTTCTCTTCTCCTGGATTCGCGGAGACTATTAACAATTATGTCATTACTGGTTACGCTAATGATAGCATTGATGGTGTATCAGGAATAACCATCATGGGGGCCAAACTCCTTCAATCAGGTAAGATGGTCGATTTGAAAATCTTCGTTCCATTGCTTGATGAACAATATCCTTACTATGAGGAATTAAGTATTGATGCTGCAGCGTGTGAGGCCGAGGTTGAAGCATATCTCTTTGAAGAGAAATGGGGAATCAAGCAAGAGCAACTGGATTTTGACAGTGATGTTCCTGAAGAAGCCATAGTAGAAGAAAGTAAACCTAAAAAGAGAGGCCGGAGACCCAAACAAATAGAAGCACCGACAGATCTGGATGCTACAGCATAATAGAGTGGGGGAGTTATCCCCCACAAACTCTAATACTCTAAATCATGAACATCGAATTAAAAGATAACTATTTTGAACTGTCTTTCCGATATCGCCCGGCCATTGTTGACCGAGTTCGGCAGATCACTGGAAGACACTATGATGGCAATAGAAAAGTCTGGCTTGTTCCTGTTGGACAAAGAATAGAACTTGAAAAAATGATCTATCAGATACGGCAGTTTGAGAATATCAACTGGGTAAATGGTTTCAGTCCTAAAAAGGAAGAGGATATTGCTTATGAATTACCAGAACTTCCAGATCTATCTATGTCACACCAGCTAAAGATAGAGCCTTATCCTTACCAGTTGAAAGGTATTGCCCGGGGATTGGAGCTGAAGCGCTTCATGAATTGCGATGAACCGGGACTCGGAAAAACCTTGCAGAGTATTGCTACCATCAATCTAGCGAACGCTTTTCCCTGTCTTGTCATCTGTCCATCATCACTAAAAATAAACTGGCAGCGCGAATGGGAAAAGTTTACGGATAAAAAGGCAATGGTTCTCAGCGATAAAGTACGCGATACCTGGACCTTCTTTTATCAGACTGGAATGCATCAGGTTTTCATTGTTAATTACGAGTCACTAAAGAAATACTTCGTTCAACGCATAAAGAAAGCTGAAGGGTGGACGCTGCGGGATGTAGAGTTCCGGAATTCAATTCAACTGTTCAAGTCAGTTGTCATTGATGAAAGCCATCGGTGTAAATCATCATCCACCCAGCAGGCTAAGTTCTGCAAAGGTATATGCGCCGGCAAAGAATGGGTGATTGAACTTACCGGCACCCCGGTAGTGAACAAACCTAAAGACCTGGTACCTCAACTGTCGATACTGAACCGAATTGATGATTTCGGCGGGTACAAGAACTTTGTTAATCGGTATTGTGCAGGTCAGAATGAAGCTTCAAACTTAAAGGAATTAAACTATATGCTATGGAAGAACTGTATGTTCCGACGTGAAAAATCCCTTGTACTTACCGATCTGCCCGATAAGATACGCCAAGTAAATACTTGTGAGATAACCAATCGTAAAGAGTATATGGACGCAGAACGAGACCTCATCCAGTATCTTCAAATGTATAAGGATGCAGACGATGAAAAGATAGAAAGAGCTATGCGCGGTGAAGTGATGGTTCGCATCAATATCTTACGGCAAGTGTCTGCACGAGGCAAGATTCGTGATGCTGCTGAATTCGTAAAGGATTTCCGGGAAAATGGACAAAAGATTATTCTCTTTTGTTCCCTGCATGATGTCGTGGATGAATTGAAAAGGTATTTCCCCACTGCTGTTTCTGTTACTGGCCGAGATTCTCAGGACGAAAAACAGCATGCTGTAGATAGGTTCCAGAATGATCCAAAGGTAGATGTTATTATCTGCTCTATCAAAGCGGCCGGAGTCGGTCTAACACTCACAGCATCCAGTAATGTGGCGTTTATTGAGTTCCCTTGGACGTATGCGGACTGTTGTCAATGTGAGGACCGTGCGCACCGTATCGGGCAAAAGAATTCAGTTACATGCTATTATTTTCTTGGTCGAAAGACGATTGACGAGAAGGTCTATAAGATAATACAGGCAAAGAAGAATATTGCCAATGCTGTAACTGGTTCCACGGAGGAGATAGAAGAAAATATCGTCGATATGGTTGCACGTATATTTGATACAGATTATGAAGAAGAGGATTAAACAATTCAAATAAAAAAACTATGAGGAAAGAATATTATAACTATATAGTAAAGATGCCTGCGGTGCTTCATGAAATGTTTCGGGAGAAAGTATCTGATTACCATTTTTCAGATATGAGTGCGGTGATGAATCACCTCATAAAGTCCTATATACGCATGTGTAACGGTGAGAAAGTGTCTAGAGCAACACAACTGATTCTATCTCGCATGAAAAGGATTCCTGACATGGAATTCTTCTTTAGACACCAAGAAAAGTCTATATTCACCTTCGAGATGAATCATGCTTTTGTCGAAGATCTACAACGTGCCATTGTGATAAGTGGATTGGGTAATCGTACCAAATTAGCCATCCGGTTAGTGTGCTCTTTTATCTCTGGTGCGGATGTGACACTTCGGGCACTTTCCGGAGAGATTGTTTTTGATTCCACTTTCCATGAACCAGATAGTTATCTGATTCATACCTACGTGAGCAATTATCAGTATGTGTTTCTCAAGGAAACGGCATTTGCGCAAAGAATAAGTATGGAGGGTATGCTAACAGCTGCTGCGGAGTTGCTCGTTAGGATAGTTGACACGGACACCGAATATTATACGCCAAATGCCCTACAAGGGATTATAGATCGTACATTTTCCGTAAAGGGTAGCACTTTAAAGGATTTTCGTAAACAGGGAAGAGTCTCAATCCGAACTAATACCATAGGTTCCGACCGTATTCGTTCTTTTATGAGGAAATATGATATCACATCTCCTCAAGAGTTCCTGCGTCGAGTAGTATTGTTCTTTTTGGAAGCACGTTATCTCATTTATAAGGGAGAAATCGAAATTCAAGAAGATGATTTGCCAGAAGATAGCACACCAAATTGGGAAGAAACCCTGTATAATAATTATAGCAGGAAAGATTTTGCAAGAAGTATTTATATGTAATGCGAATCAGCAGTTGAACTCTGATTCATTGCTTTAGAATATAGAAATGAGTGAAAATAAGAAACCATGCCCCGAATTTCCATATTGGGGCGCAAGCTATCCAGATGCGTGCTGTGTCAATGGCAAATTGCAAGATTTAGACTACTGTGACGAGAATGGTAATCTTTATGATAAGGGAGAAGATGTTCCTTGTCCGTTCTGTAGAACAGAAGAATTTATTGAGTATGACCCGTTTAGTTGGGTAGATCATTTTTGCGAGGAAATGGAAGAGAACGGCGATGTTATTACCGACTCTATGGAACAGTGTGCTAAACAAAAGGCACGGCAGGCTTATTTGGATTGGATTAAGAAAGTAAGAGAAGTATATGGCTAATAACAATATTAGATATGAAACAATCGCAAGACGATGGCGTACTGAAATATTACCCTGATGAAGATGGAATATTCAGAGCAGAAGCCGCAAGAGGTGTACTATCTTATCTTCTTAGAGACGTAAGATATAGACCTGATGACCCTTACTATTCCTTGATAGAAGCTGTAGAATTTGGACTGCCCCAAAAGCCACGCTATCAATTACGGGATGGTGATTATGCAATCAATGAATATCCTGAAACAAAAGGTTATTTTTTTGATGATAAATCCGGCAAGCACGTTGCTTTTGATAATTCTTCCAACGAGTGTTTTGTAGAAGAATTTGATACAGAATCAGAAGCCATAGGTTGGTTGAAAGGAGAATTTGAAACAGAGTAAAACAATTTAAATATGAAACAGACATTAGAAGAAGCAGCAATAAAACATCAGAATGGTTTTTCAACTTGTGAAGATGAATCTGTTCTTGGTGCATTTTCTAACGGAATGCACCATCAAAGTTATAAGTCGTTTATCGCTGGTGCAGAATGGCAGTCAAACCAGTCTCTTTGGCATGAAGTCAGTGAAGAGCCGAAGAAAGGTGAGCATATATGTGTGCAAGTTGGTAGCGGGAACTTAACATCATGGTATGTTCCATCTAATATCAGAAAAGCTTTTGAAGATCATAATGCTATCAGATGGGCGTATGTTTCTGATTTAATCAAACCAACCACCCAATCAATAAATTCTTAACAATAAAAATATGAATATCAATAAACTAAGAAAAAGGTATTTCAATTATCACCGTAAGCAAAGGCGAAATCGGTATTTAGCGGCTTACAAGGAATTGAAGCATGAGATAGAAAAAGAGTCTAAAAGAGGCAAATTGAGTGCTCATTTTCGTGGCAAGTTTAACTATGAATACGCAGTGGCAGCAAGATTGTTTTTTAGTAAGAATAAGGATTTCTATGTCAGAGTGAAATTAGAAGAAACAGGGTGGAATAACGAGTTTACAGCTACAGAAATATTGATTAGTTGGGATATTAATAATGAGCCAGTGTATGATGAGTCAATAGCTTTTAATATTGATTCAGATGATGAAGATGATTAATTAATAACAATAAGAAAAAATGATTATAGTAAGAAACTGTCTCTTATACACATCTGACGCTGCCGACGAAGGC